>Ga0307440_1000106_pt1 | contig 35861 bp, 30 predicted proteins | sample SalMarWE160410MG_FD_202150 | JGI IMG/M metagenome (GOLD analysis project Ga0307440, IMG submission 202150) | Salt marsh sediment microbial communities from the Plum Island Ecosystem LTER, Massachusetts, United States - WE1604-10 | ecosystem: Environmental > Aquatic > Marine > Intertidal zone >...
TCTCACCCGAGATCCAGGCCTTTGTCTCTGAACCAGGGAATCGACGCTTCCTCGAATTGGCTCTCAATCTCAGTCAACTCCCGTCCGATCGTCTGCGGTCGATCAGCCGTGCCCTGCAGGACGTCACCCCTTGAGCGCATCTGACTCCGCCGAGCAGCTTGAGAATTCAGCAGGGCAAGCCTACCAATCGGAGCATTGGGGGGAAGCCGCTGAAGGTTTTGAGGCCGCCGGCGACGCATACGCCACCGATGGCAATGAGCTCAAAGCCGCCGAGATGGCCAACAACGCTTGCGTCGCCTATCTTCGGGCGGGCGACGCAGTCCGGGCGCTTCATGCCGTTGGTGGTACGGCTGATACATTCGAGCGTCTGGGGGAGCCGAAACGCGCCGCTCAGGCGCTGGGCAACCTGGCCTCGGCGCTCGAGGCATCCGGCCGCGTCGAAGAAGCAGAGCGCGCGTACTCCGGCGCTGCCGAGAGGTTCAAAGCCTTGGGCGATGCTGACGCCCGAGCCGACACCCTCAAGGCCCTGTCACAGATGCAGCTCAAGCGAGGGCGTGCCATCGACGCCCTGACAAGCATGCAGCACGGCCTTGAAAACGGCCGCAAGCTCTCCCTCAGGGAACGCTTCCTGCGCTGGTTGGCGCGAATCCCAATACGCCTCATGGGCGGCTGAGACCGAATCCCACAACTATGCAAAGAGCTTCCTCGTGGGTCGTTCGGCCGACCGATCTCAATGATCGCGATCTTGTCCGTGGACTGATCGAAGGCGCCCGGTGGCGTCATCAGCATCTGGATTGGGCCAATGCTCTAAGCTTGTTGGACGATCACCCTTTTCTGATGGTGGAAGAACACGGGCTTCCGGTTGGCTGTATGGCCTGTCCCCCCGATCCACCAGGCGTCGCCTGGATTCGGGTCTTCGCATCAGCCTCTGGATACAAGGTTGAAGACGTTTGGTCAGCCCTGTGGGACCGCGTGGTCGCGGAGGCCGCACACTTCGGGATTGAACGCGTGGCTGCACTCAGCCTGCATCCTTGGATGGGCCCACTTCTGACCGGTTCCGATTTTGTTAAAGACAATGCTGTGATTTTCATGGCCTGGGAGACAGAGCTCCCGCCTCAACACTCCCACTCATCGGCTGAGCTGCGGGATTTGGCGCCTTCGGACGTGGAGGCCGTAGCTGCCGTCGATCATCGCGCCTTCCAGCCCATCTGGCGTCACTCGCCCAGGGCATTGCATCTGGCGCTTGAGCAGTCATCATACGCGCGGGTCGCTCTTATCGGCGGCCAGATCGTCGGATATCAGATCTGCACGGCCACTGCATTTGGGGCGCACCTGGCCCGGCTGGCGGTGGATCCGGATGTCCAGCACCATGGGCTGGGAAGGGTCCTTGTCGCCGATGTGCTGCGAACTTTCTCCGACCGTGGATATGGACGAGTGACCGTTAACACCCAGGCGGACAATTTGACCAGCCAGGCCCTCTACAAGCACCTGGGATTCCACGAGACCGGGCAGGTGTTCCCGGTTTTCGAACGTGGCCTTTAGGTTGGAAGGAGAACTGGAGGCTCAGGCAGCCGCAGCGTCAGAATAGGAGTAGACCCGAATGGCTGCCTGTAATTCTTGGGCTGAGAACGGCTTGCAAATGTACCCGTCCGCGCCCGCCGCGCACGCGGCCTCGCGATCTTGCACCAGTGCTTTGGCGCTCACGGCAATGGTAGGGATATCCGCCCAAGCAGGCCGGCTCCGCAGGTGCCGTATGAAGGACAGACCGTCGGAGCCGGGCATCATAATATCGGTCAAGATCAAGTCGGGAGTGAGGCCCGTCAGAATGCCCAAGGCCTCTGAAACACTGTGGGCTTGCTGAACGCTATGCCCACTAAGCCTGAGGATCTCAGCCATGGCAAAACAGAAAGCCGGCTCATCGTCAACAACCAACACGGTGAGGTTCCTGTGCTGGCCACGGTTGCAGTGATTCACGCCTAGCGAGGAGGATCTAATAGGAGGGTTGGCCCCCATGTTCATGACATTCCCTCTGAACTGATACCAAGCCCTCCGGCAGATTAAGGATGCCAGCCCTGCCCCGAGCCGGCAAGGGGACAAAGGTAACTGTAACGCGCGGCGCGGATTGGGGACGGCCGCATGGGAAGACGGCCTCGCTCCAGCGCCACTGCCTGCAGCTGTCGGCCAAGAGGTTCTTCGCCTAGAGGTCGTATGTGCTGGCCCGCCAAGCGCTCGTGGAAGTTGAGGGTAGAATGAAGCCCTTGGGAAAGGGAAGGCCGATCGCGGGCCAGGGATCGACGCTTCCCATGGAGATAGGGGGACCGGACGCCCCTCAACCGGCTCGCAAATCATGCCAATTGACCAACGATCTCTCAAATACGCCACCACGCCGCCTTCGCCAGAGGCCGCCCGCGTTCATCGGCCGCAACTTGTCGATCGGCTGCATGAATTCTTGCCCCGCAGGCTGATCCTGATCAATGCCCCGCCGGGCTACGGCAAGACGTCTCTGTTGGTGGATTTCAATGAACACACCGAACTTCCAATCTGTTGGGTCCGACTGACCCGGGCCGATCAGGATGAAATCCGGCTGGCGGCCGTCTTGGAGGCCTCGCTCTCAAAGCGCTTTCGGCGATTGCGGGGGCGCATCTCCGTCGAAGCCTTGGCCGGAAACCCACCCAAAGGACAAGCCGCCGCATTCGTCGAACCCATAGCGGAGCTTATCGATGATCCGTTCGTGATCATCTTCGACGACGTTCAGCGCATCAACGCCTCACCCGAGGCATGCGGGTTCCTTGATGCCCTTGTCCAGGGTCTCCCGGAACACGTCACCATCGTCACCGCCGGCAGGGAGTTGCCAGAAATCGGTCTCTCGCGTTGGGTCGTCGACGCCGATGTGGGCGGCTTGGGCCCGCATGACCTGGCCATGAGCCAACAGGAAACGGACGCTTTCCTAAAGGAACACTTTGGACTTCAGCTGCAGCCCAAGGACGTGGCACAGATTCACGCCCATACACAAGGCTGGGTAACAGGTGTCTATCTCATGGGTCGAGAAGTGCAACGCCTTGGCCCTGATGGTGTCATATTGGATGCCGCCCCACCCATGCAGGCTATTTTCGGCTACATCGGCGAAAACGTCCTTGCCGACGTGCCCGCGGAAACACGCTCATTCCTGCTGCACTCATCCATTCTTCCCTATATGACGGCTGACCGGTGTGACCGGGTGCTCGAGCGAAAAGACAGTTTGAGACAGCTTCAGGACTTGTTTCAGAAAGGTATGTTCATCACTGCCACCGACACGCAGCCTCGGAGCTACGAGTACCACCCGCTCTTCCGTGGTTATCTGTTGGATACGATCCAGGGGGAAGACCCTGACGGCGTGGCCCAGCTTCGCAACAGGGCAGCTGCCCGGCTTGCAGATGAGGGGCTGGTGGAGCAGGCGTTCGACCTCTACATTGACAACGGTGACCAAGCCGCTGCGGCTGCATTGGCCGAGGCCCATACCCAATCCCTGTTCGTTCAGGGCCGGTCCCATACGCTTGAGACCTGGATGAGTGTCATCGTTGACGCGCCGGCCATTACGCCTCTGCTTTGCCTGTCTGTGGCAGCTACCTGGACGGACATCGGCCGGCTCAACCCGTCTCGGGAACTCGCCGAACAAGTGCTCCAGGGCGAGAGCGAACACCCGCTGGAGCCGACCACGCTCGCCCGCGCCCATTCCCTGCTGGGGATGAACGCCCTGCACCGAAGCGACTACGCCGAGGCCCTTGCGCGTGCCGATCTTGCGGCCGGCCTGGTCGACAAAGGAGGCGCACCTTCCCAATGGGCGTCCATGCTCCGCGTGCGCGGCATGGCCCTGGCCCGTCTGGGTGATGATCTGGAGGGCGCCGAGGCGGCTTGTCTCGAGGCTCACAAGATCTTCCAAGAGATTGGAGACCGATTCAACGCCGCAAATGCTCTGATCGACCTCACCGTCATCTACTCGGCCCAAGCCAGGCTGCTCGACCAGGAACGAGTGGTGACCCAAGCGCATGAAATGCTTCAGGAGATCGGCGCACCGCTGGCACTGACGATTTCTTTCAACAATCTGGGGGTATTGTCCCACCAGCTTGGCCACTACGAGCGCGCACTCAGCCTGTACGCCGAAGGGCTGCGGCGGGCCCACCAAGCCGGAAGTCCCAGGTACGAAATCAGCCTTCTCTACGGACAAGCCGACCTGTTCAGCGATCTGGGGCTTCACCTCCAAGCCGGCGACTTGTACGGCGAGGGCCTCCGGTTGGCGACCCGCCTGCAGGTTCCGCGATTGGTCAGCTATGGCTACATGCGAACGGCTGTCTTGCACCGGCGCTGCGGGACCCGACGGTTGGCTTTCGAATGGCTCGAGCGTGCCCGCAAGGCTGCAAAGCTTCCATCTGAAGATATGTCCATTGCCATTCAGGAAGCCGGCCTAAGGATTGAGGAAGATCCTGAGGCCGCGTTCAACGATCTGCTGACATTGACCAAGGCGCAAGCAGATGTTCTTCAGGGCCCGGATGAGGTGCTGGCATTCCATTTCATGGCTCTGGCCCAACTTGTGATGGGCGACGAAGAGTCTGCGCAGGCCAACCTCGAAACGGCGCTGTTTGTGGCGGATCGCGACTCCGCTGAGCAGGGTCTGGCCGGTGAGTGGGTCTACGACGACCGACTGCGCAGCTTCGGCCGGATGGCCCTTGACCGCCATCCGGTCTTCTCGGCCATCGGATTGCGGGTAGATCTCATGCATGCCGTGGCCCATCAGTATCAGTCACCGACCAACCAAGAAGCTCCGCCGGATGAGCTCCGATTGGATGCTCTCGGCCGGACCGTGGTTGGCGTCGGAAACGCGGGCCGGGTCGACATCGAACCCCTCCAACGGCAGCTGCTTTTCTTCCTGACGGACAGGCAGCCGGTGGACCGCGATCAAATCCTTGAGACGTTCTGGCCAGATAGCCCCCTCGGGCGGAAAGTCTCCAGCTTGTACACGGCAACCCACAGCCTCAAGCGCTCGCTAGGCAAAGACGTGGTTACCAATGAAGGATCCTTGTACCACCTCAAACCAGACCAACCGGTGCGCTATGACGTCGCCTCGTTCACTTCGGAGGCCGAAATGGCCCTGGGGATGGCCACCGGTGACCCTCGCCGGCTGTTCGCACTTCATCAGGCGGTTGAAAGCTACGGAGGAGATTTCCTACCTGAGTTTTCTGCCGACTGGGTCATCGAGCGTCGACGTGAGCTGGAACGGATCTACCTTCAAATTCTCACCGAACACGCCGCAGAAAGCGAAGTGCATGGGCAGATCGAACGCGCCCTCCAAAGCCTGGTCAAAGCGCTGGCCATTGACCCCCTACGCGATGATCTAAACTACCGCTACCTGGACGCCTTGGGAAGGCTGGGAAGGCGAAATCAGGTCATCGGCCACTATCAAAGGTATGTTCGCCGCCTTGCCGATGAGCTCGGCCTTGATCCTCCAGAAGATACCCAGCGCCTGTACGAACGAATCATCACCTGATCCCCCCATTTGCTGTCTAACTCTTCCCCTAGCATTCGACGGCTTCGCCACCTCCCAGAGTTGAGGAAATCCTGAGGGGTAAATGCGTATTCTGGCCTTGAAACCAGAGTGAAGCGGAGGATGCCAGAATGCCAAACGAAGGCGGCGGTTGCGGCTAGACATCATACTTGATCTAAGAAGAATGAGGTAGGGGGCCCTCTGGCAGCGAGACCCTCGCTGCCATCTTCTTTTTTGGGACCCGGGGCGGTTTGCACAAAGAGGAGGCACACACATGTTGCGTTCGCTGGATCACTTGCTCGGGAGATCAACTTTCGATCCCCGGATTCAATCCGCTTTCGAAGCCGGTCAGGTTGCCAGCCTTCTGGATGACTTCGACTTTCCCAGCGCGGTACGCAAGAGTCTGTGTGAACTGGAGGCGGAGTCTTTCGAGGCATTTGCCCACCAGGCCTACCAATGGATCCTTTATCACACCGCGCCGGAAGATCCCGTGCCGGACCCCTGGCCGACGCAGGGTTTGCCCGAACTCCCCAAGCGATCGCAGCGTCGCGGGCAAGCCGCCTGACGAACGGCCACAACCCAAACTGACCCAAATCGCCGGGCACTGTGCTCGACCGCCCAGCCCGGAACCCCTTGCCTGACCCCCGTCCGGGGATCAGGCGATGGTGCCTTCATGAACCAACTCAGTACGCAATTGCTCATGGGAGAGGAAAGCCGATGGCGGATCAGGACATAAGCCGAGATCCCGATCTGTTCGAGGACAAACTGAGCCAGGCTGTTGAACGAGCCTTGTTTGGGACCTCTCAGCACTTGTCGGCCGTCGCCGACTCCAATGGATGGCAAACGCGCCGGGGCCGCGCGGAGCTCCTGACTGATGTCCGCAAGCGGATGGAGACCACCAGTCACCTGATTGATGAGTGGCTCGAGGCCAATCGCCCCTAGCTCTAACGATGCTGGCAACGGTCGAGCGGACGGCGCGATAGGGGAGGGTTGCGGCCCCATCGGCGACCCTATTTGTGAATTTTCTCACAAGTTGAACGGCAATCTGACAAACGACTTGCCACAGGATGACGGCTGTCTCTGGCAGTGGCTGAAACGTTTCGACTAGGATGAAGGCGACGCGGAGAAGTCAGAAGGTTTTTCTCGCATACCCCTGTCGACCAGCTCAATTCGCTCGAGGAGTACACCCAACCATGACCCTTGCTTCGGCGGGCGCCACCTCTACTATTACCGCCATCTCGCCTATGTGGCAGGAGATAACACCTCTCGTCCTCTTCCCGGGCATCGGTATGCTGGTGGTCGGGCTGGCGTTTGTGATCTACGCGTGGCGGCGCCGGCTGGGGTTCAGGTATGTCGCCTGGGGCTCGCTCGCGTGGGTCATCTCGGTTGCGTTGAAATTTGCCTGGGCCATCGGCCTGAACGCCCGCATATACGCTGTGCTGACGTCCCTTTTGCCAACCACGGTCGGCTCACTCGTTTTCGACCTATATGTAGGCTCATTGACTGGCGTTTTTGAAGTAATCTTGGTCTACCTTGTATTGAGCCGACTTCGCCTCGGCCACGCGGCTTGGAAACAGGCTTTGGCCTTTGGGATCGGCTTCGGCGCAGTTGAGTCAATCCTGCTCGGGACATCCTCATTCGCCGGCAGCCTGGCTGTGTTGCTGACCCCCTCCCAAGTGCCCGCATCTGCAGCCGCTCATTTTGCTTTGGCCAGCAACCCTTTGTATGGCGCGGCACCGATCGTCGAACGCGCCGCCACGATTTTCGTCCACATCCTTTCGGCTGGGTTGATCTTCTACGCCATCGCAACCGGCAAACGGCGCTGGCTCTGGACGGCGTTTGTCTACAAGACGGCCCTGGACAGTGTCGCCGCATTCGCTCAGTTTTGGGGCGTGAACAGCCTTGGCAGAATCTGGACGATTGAAGCGATTGTGATCGTGTTCGGTCTGCTGGGGTCGTGGGGAACGCTCCGGATCGGCCGACGCTATGCCACGCTGCCGCCTGTTTCCCCTCCAGATCCCAAACCTGCAACAGCACCCACAGGCTGACCCCTGCATAAGGAGGACAAATCACCATGTCCCAACCCATCCTCGTGGCCTACGCCACCAAACATGGCGCCACCATGGGCATTGCCTCGGCCATCGCCGAAGAACTGCGCAAGGTCGGACTCGAGGTCGAGGTCCATCCGGTGGCGCAGGTTCAGGATCCATCGGGATACGCAGCCGTTGTGCTTGGTAGTGCCGTGTACATTGGACAGTGGCGCCGCGAAGCCGTCAGCTTTCTCGAAACACATGCCACCACGCTGTCCGAACGGCCGGTCTGGATCTATTCCAGTGGGCCGACAGGCGAAGGGGATCCCATCGAACTTGTCCAGGGAGTCCGCATCCCAGAAAAGTTGCTGCCTGTGGTCGATCAAATCAAGCCGCGTGAGATCACGGTCTTCCACGGCGAACTCGACCCGGAGAAACTTGGATTGGGAGAGAAGCTCATCATCAAGGGAGTCAAGGCACCCACCGGTGACTTCCGAGACTGGGACAGCATCGCCGATTGGGCATCGTCGATCGGTGAGACTCTCAAATCTGAGGCCACTTAGTCGGGCCTGGCTGACGGATGGCCCGTGTCCGTCGCGCCCCCGGCGGACAACAATGGGCCGCTTGGCCGGTGCACGGCGGTCGCCCGTCGGCCTCCTCATTGGCGCTGACGGCCCAACATGCAAAGCGGGCTCCCCGGCCCCCTTTCCCGTCACGCTTTTCGCTCGACCCAGGTCAGAGATCACCCCCCATCGGCCTGAGCGATGGATGAATTCCCGGGAGCTATCAGCGAACCCAGGGATCAACCCATGGCTTCGATGAAGCCGGCCCGGGTTCGAACGGCCCACCGCTGAGCGCATGTTCCGCGCGGATTGCCGCCCGCCCGACTTGTGCGACAATGGAATCAATCGCATTCTGTCGGGTTCCAATCTCGTTGTCCGTTATCCATTTGGAGGTGGTCATTGAAGAGTGTTCTCCTGCTTGGCGCCCTTGTCGCCATCGCTACCGGCGTCGCCATTGGCATACAATCCACCCTGAGCAGCCGCATCGGCCCGTTGATTGGCGACCTGCGCACGGGTTTGTTAATGAATCTGATAGGGGGATCATTAGCTGGCGTCTTGGTGGCCGGCATCGTGATCAGTCAGGGCACCGAAATCCTACGCCCGCCCCGCCCGGCCCTGCTCATGCTGATCGTCGCCGGCGCGCTTGGCATCCTGATCATCACTGGCATTGCCTACGCGTTTCAACGAATCGGCGTGGCGGCAGGATTGGCGAGCTTGATCCTCGGGCAGCTGGTCATCTCCATCATCGCCGACACCACCGGGTTTGGCGGGGTGGAGCCGATCCCCCTGACACCCTCTCGCGTGATCGGAGGCTTTGTCATGCTGGTGGCTGTGTATCTTATGCTTCCCAGAAATGCCTGACCGGCTGACCGTCGCCTCTCCTTTCCGTTTGAATGCCTGAGCAGCTGACCCACGGAAAAAGCCCTCATTCCCATCCAAAAAGCGTCCTCGCGTGACCACCCTTCTCTCGAAGGCGTCGTGGCGCGCCACCTGGCCTTCCCACGGCCGGTTTCACGCGGCAGGCTGCAGGCAGTGCGTGATTTGCCCCGGCTGATCGCCCAAACGGAGGATGGCTCGCTGGCCTGTTGTTACCTCGAGAAACGGGAGATGGTGTCCAGATCGCGACCTTGATCTGGCAAGTCCGGCGCTGGCGCCTTGCCTGTCGGCTCGTCGAAGCCATGCGCCAGCGGGCCGCTTCGAGCGGGCGCCGCGGGTGTGGGAATCACACTTGGAGCTCAGGAAGAGACGGTGGCTTCTAAGCCCGTGCTTGACAAGTTGACACCATCCCCCACCGCTAGCTACTTTGCTTCACAAACTCGGCCACATGCCCCCGGAACGCTTCCAGCGATCGTCGATCCAGATAGAACATGTGGCCGGCCTCGTAGAACCTGGTCGTGATATTCGACCTCAGCTCCGGATCGACGTTCATGTGCGTGAGCATGTACTGCGTGGCAAAGTGCGGTGTCGCCAAGTCAAAGTAGCCTTGAGCGACAAACGTCTTCATGTAGGGGTTCTTGGCGATCGCGCTCCGCAGCGCCTCACCCGTGTATGGCAGCTCACCCTTCTCCCAAGCCCATTTCTCATTCACATCCTCGCTGAGCGGCTGATAGCTCATATCCGTCTCCACCCCCAACTCCTCTCGGACATAGGTCATGAAGGCGGCCATGAACGGCGGGAGCGAGGATGTGTTGGAAGGATCGAACTCGGGCTTCTCCGTCACCGCCAATCCTTCCACACCTTTGAACCTTGAGTCTAATCGGCCGACGCTGCGCTTCTCGTAGCGCAGAAGCTCCTTGCAGAATCGAAAGATGTCAATCCGAAGATTGGACCCGAGGACGTAGTCGAGGTCCAGACCCGTATATCGAGCCAGGGTCTTCCCCACTGACTCCGTCTGGGCCGCATCCAATCGATCGCCTTGCATCAGAGCTGCCGTGTACTCGGTTTCTGACCAGGCTTCAACTTCGACCAGCAGATCTGGGAGATCCCGTTGCTGAAGATCGTCGTCCAGTTGGTGGTGATACCAGGCCGTCGCGGCGTAGGTTGGGACAAAGAGCTGAAACGGGAGATCGTCCCCCTGTTCGAAGAAGATCGGCCGCAGATTCAACGCCGTGGACACTAAGACAAGGCCGTTGAACGCGATGCCTTTATCCACCAAGTGGCCAGCCAGACCGGCAGCCCGGGTGGTACCGTAGCTCTCGCCCGCCAAGAACAATGGCGAATCCCAGCGCGCATGGCGGGTCAAATACAAGCGGATGAACTCGCCAACCGACTCGACGTCACCCTTCACGCTCCAGAACTTCTTGTCGAATTCTTCTTTGCTTGCACGACTGAAACCTGTCCCGACCGGATCGACGAAGACCAGGTCAGTGAAATCGAGCCAGGTCCCTTCATTCGGCTCAAGATCATAGGCCGGGGCGGGCATCCAGCCCTCATCCTGCATCACAACTCGCTTCGGGCCCAGGGCGCCCATGTGAAGCCAGATCGAAGCTGAGCCCGGGCCGCCGTTGAAGGCGAAGGTAAGAGGGCGTTCGGCGGAGTCGTGCCCTCCATCCAGGGTGTAGGCTGTGAAGAAGATCTCCGCCTCCATATCCCCAAACTCATCCTTGAGCGGAATGACACCGCAGGTGGCAGTGTAGGCCAAGGACCGTTCCTTGAGCTCGAGCTGGTGGTGGGTGACCACCGGTTCGAGGCCCAGGAGCTGCCGCTTCTTGGCATCGGCCACGTTGGCCTCGGACTCGGTCCCCTCTTTTGCTGCCGGTGCATCATCGTGATGGCTCATGTTCTTCTCCGAAAACTCGCTCGTCTTTGGCCATTTCGGCACAATCCCAATGGTACATCAAGCCCAGGGGATGACGGACGGGCACGGCCTCGCCGTGCCCGTCTGGAATCAATTAAGCCCCATCGCCTCCCAGGACATAGACCCGCCATGGGACATGCCACGGCGAGAGACGTGGTGTCTTGGTCGTCTTTGGGTCCTACTCTTCGACCAGCCTGCCCAACCGCTCGGCCAAGCCCTGCATCATGTTAACCGGCACCGGGAAGATGATGGTGCTGTTCTTCTCGGTCGCTATCTCGGAAAGTGTCTGCAGGTAACGCAGCTGAATGGAGACCGGTTGACGGTTCATCAGCTCGGCGGCTTCAGCCAGGCGCTTGGCTGCCTCGAATTCGCCTTCGGCATGGACGATCTTGGCGCGCTTCTCGCGCTCCGCCTCGGCCTGGCGGGCCATGGAGCGGATCATGGTTGGCGCCAGCTCAACATCCTTGACCTCAACGATGCTCACCTTGATCCCCCACGGCTCGGTGTGCTCGTCGATGATCTCCTGCAGTTGCAGATTGATGGTTTCGCGATTGGAGAGCAGGGTATCCAATTCAGACTGGCCGATCACATTTCGGAGCGTCGTCTGTGAGATGTTCCAGGTGGCCCGACTGTAGTCCTCCACCTGAACAACGGCAGCGTTTGGATCAACGATGCGAAAGAAGACCACCGCGTTTACCTTGACGGTGACGTTGTCCATGGTGATCATCTCCTGCGTCGGGATATCGAGCGTAATCACCCGCAGGTCGATTTTTACCATCTTGTCGATGATCGGGAAGATAAAGAACAAACCGGGACCTTTGGCCCCGATCAATCGTCCCAACCTGAAGATCACACCGCGTTCGTACTCCTTGACGATCTTGACGGCTGAACTCAAGATCATCAGCAAGAGGAGGATCAATACCAAGGTAGGTAGGCTAAGTGCTTCGAAGATGCCGATCATGGAGCCACCCCTTTCGATGGTGGGCGGAAAGCCGCGGAATCATTATGGGCCTATTATAGATGACCAGGACCGTTGCCGTCTGACCCCAAGTTCCACTGGATACGATAGAATGATCCAAGTTAATCTGTGAGGCTGGAGAGAAGATGAGCAAACGAGCGGAACGACGTAGAGAGCAGGAGGTCGCCCGGCGGAACCGAAGGATGGCTTTCATCGCCATCGTGGCCTTGGCGGCGATAGCCATCGTGGTGATCCTGATCCGCCAGGGCGCCCCAGCCGGGGTTACCGGTGAAGTCATTGTCCCCACGCCAATCGATGCCCCCAGCGCGCAGGGAACCGCCATGGGAGATCCCAACGCGCCGGTACGGATCGACGAGTTCTCCGACTATCAATGCCCGTACTGCCGCCAATTCCAAGAGACCACGCTGCCGAAGCTGGCAGCCAACGAGATCGCCGATGGCAAAGTGTATTTTGTCTACCATCCCTTTAGCTTCATCGGCCAAGAATCACGCGACGCGGCCAATGCCGCATTCTGCGCTGGCGACCAGGGCAAATTCTTCGAATACTCAGAGACCCTTTTCGCCAATCAGGCCGGCGAGAATGTGGGCGCATTCTCCCAGAGCCGGCTGCAGGCTTTTGGCGAGGCGCTGGGCTTGGATATGGCAAGCTTCAACACTTGCCTATCGGAGAACCAGCATCAGAATGAGGTCAACCAGGAGTACGCCAAGGGTGTGGCCGCAGGTGTCCAATCGACGCCCAGCTTCCTGATCAACGGCAGGCTGGTCAAGGGCGCCCTGGCCTATGACCAATTCCAGTCGCAGATCCAGTTGGCGTTGACCCAGTCGCAACCCAGCCCGACGCCCTAACCCAGGCCCAATCCGCGTAACACGGGTGCCAGCCAGGCGACGACCTGGACCAGCAAAGGGGCGAAGACCAGCGCCGGCAAGAGATTGCTGGTGCGGATGCGCCGCAGTTCCAGCAAGGAGCTGATCGCCAGGCCGAGGATGATCAAGCCACCGACAGCCGTGAGTTCCGTCATCATCGGCTGTGACAGTGCCGCCTGCGCCTGCGCTGCCAGCAGCGAGATGCTTCCCTGATACGCCAGGACAACGGCAGCCGCAAAGAGCACGCCGACGCCTAACGTCGAGGCGAAGGCCAGACTGGCAAAACCATCCAGCAGCGCCTTCACCGCCAGAAGGTGGTAGTCACCGAGCAAGCCATCCTGGATCGCTCCAACGATGGACAGAGGCCCCACGCAAAAAAGCAGGCTGGCGGTCACAAAGCCTCGCACGAAATTGCGACGATCTGCCAGTTCCGATCCATCACCTGACCAACGCGACTCAAGCCACCCGCCGACGGCATTCAGGCGATCCTCAATCCTAAGCCATTCACCGGCAACCCCACCCAGCAGCAAACTGGCAACGTCAATCAGAGGATTCTGCGTCTCGAGGAACATCTGCAGCCCGAGGCCAGCCACGAACAAACCCAACGCAGCCAGAACAGTCTCGCGCAGGCGATCTGGCAAGCGCGCCCCGAAAGCCAATCCCAGCCCGCCGCCGATGAGAACAGTCACAGTGTTGAGCAGCGTGCCGGTCAATGGCCCCTGTCTTTCGCCAAACTGGGGTGGGTGACGCCTGCTCTCTTGTTCTCCCACAAAGAAAGGACGAAGCAGAAAGAAGAAAGTCGGTTCAGGTAGCGCAGGAGGTGATGGTTTTCAACATCGCCCGACAGGATCAAACCAGTCACGGCTCGCTCCGCCCGGCGAACGACCGTTCTCGCCAGGTCAAAATGAGCGCCGGCGATCGAATCCCCGCCCACGACGAATTCCTCGGGCATCTCGATTTCGTCGCCAAAGGCACTTACCTGTGACTCCAGCCAAGCGACGCGGTCCTCGTCGATCGTGCGGAAGGTTTCAGCATTCTCAGGGGTGGCAGCCAACTCGGACATCAGACCGTAGAGATCGCGCTGAATGGACATGGTCACATTCGCAACTGTTTCAGAGTCGGTCGACGCGCGCGCCATGCCTAGCGCAGCCGAGGCTTCATCCACAGCGCCATACGCTGCCGGCCGTGGAGAGTCCTTGCGAACACGCTTATCGCCGAGGAGCGACGTGCTGCCGTCGTCACCTCGTCCTGTGAAGTAGTCAGGCATGGCCGGATTATATCCTTTTTGAACCTCCAGCCTTTCCGTGCTAATATCGGACCAAGACAGATCACCGATGCGAGGGGGGAGCGATGATCAGGCGAGGGGGGATCTTTGTGGCAGGCCTGTTAACCGGCCTGCTGGCGGCCGGACTGGTGATCTTGCTCACCTCCCCTGATCCTGGCCAACCCATACTCTTGCTTCCAGCGCCGACACCTCACCCGATACGAGTCCACGTCTCCGGAGCAGTCGTCGAGCCTGGCGTCTACGCCATGGCGCAGGGCGCCATTGTCCAGGACGAACTTCGTGCCGCGGGTGGCCCGACCGGCGGGACCGCCTTGGAAGCGGTCAACCTGGCTCAGACTATCCACGACGGGGAGCGACTCTACTTCCCGAGCCAATCCGAGCTTGCCACGACCGGAGCCACCGCCTTTCTAGCCGTTGTCGAGGCGCCCGAATCGGCGACAAGCGATCGCATCGACTTGAATCAAGCCACGGCCCCTGAGTTGGAAATGCTGCCCGGGATCGGGCCTAGCCTGGCCCAGAAGATCGTCGACTTTCGCGAACAACAGGGTCCGTTCCGAAGCGTGGAAGACCTGATGGACGTGCCCGGGATCGGACCCGCCAAGTTGGAGGCGGTCAAGGAACTGGTCTTCGTGCGGTGAACGAAGATGGCCGCAGCCAACTGGATGGCTGTGGTCGAAGTCTGAATGAACGAGGATCTACTCAGGCTGGCTGGAGCTCCCACTTCTTCAGGATCCGCATCGTTCCTTCGTACGGATCGATGTCGCCTCGAACCCTGTCTTCCAGCGTGGTCTGCAGACGTATGTCTCCGATAGATTCGGCCTGCTCCGCACGCTCACCGTCGTCCTCGATCGCCTTTTCCCGACTTCAGGCGCAGCTTCAAGCATGTCTCGATTCGGCTCTGCCTGCGGGACGTGGGGTGCTTCGGTGTTTGGTTCGCCTCCGTGGGGGACAATCCTCTTGGCCAAGAACTGAGCGTGGCTCGCCATGTCCAAGACATCAGCATTGTAGAACTCGACCAACCGGGGTCGCTCCGGCCCTGTAGCTTTCACGGCATGGGTTAGAGATTGCCCGATGGCCATCGACTCACCGGAAACATCTTCTTTTGGATCTTCAACCATGGTGCTCTTGTCCGGCAGGACTCGCCACCCGCAGGCTCGTTCCAGTATCACTCCCATTGTTTCAAACGACCCTTGTCTTGACATCATCCCCGCCTTCAGCCGGTATTTTTCGTGAATCGGGGCGGAGGGTATAATCTCGTTCGATGCCTGAACTGCCTGAGGTCGAGACCATCGTCCGGCACCTTCGAGAAGGCGCCAATGGGACTCCCGGATTGCCCGGAAAGGCCATCCGGTCCGTCCGCCTGAGTTGGCCGCGCCACGTCGCCCAACCCGGAGCGAAAGATTTCCAGCGTCGGGTGGCAGGTCAAACGGTCCTCGACGTGACTCGCCGCGGCAAGTATCTCGTATTCCCTCTGTCACAGGACACCATGCTGATCCACCTCAAGATGAGCGGCGACCTTATCATGAAACCCGCTGAGGCACCTCCTGAACGCTACGACCATACCGTGTTCGAACTAAGTGACGGCTGGGAGCTGCGCTTCAGCGACGCGCGCAAGTTTGGCAAGATATTCTTGATGGACGATCCCGCGCCCAAACTTGAGCCTCTCGGCCCCGAGCCCCTTTCTGACGAATTCACGGCCAGCCTTCTGGGCGAGCGTCTGCGCTCGCACCGACGGGCTCTCAAGCCGCTGCTGCTTGACCAGACCTTTGTTGCAGGGCTGGGGAACATCTACGCCGATGAAGCACTTCACCTGGCTCGCCTGCATCCTCTGCGTCGATCAAACGAACTCTCAGACGTGGAAGTGAACGCCCTTTGGAAGGGCATTCGCCAGGCACTGCGGAGCGGCCTCAAGCACAACGGCGCCAGTATTGACTGGGTCTACCGAGGTGGGGACTTCCAGAATCATTTCCGCGTTTACCAGCGTGCCGGCGAACCTTGCCCGGTGTGCGGAACGACCCTGGTCCGAATCGTTGTCGCCCAGCGGGGAACTCACTTCTGCCCCGACTGTCAACCCGAGAGGCCCACATGAACATCGACAATCAGCTTCTCCTCGGCCTGGTTTTCATCACTGCCGGGATTGCGCTTGCTCTGCTCGCGTATGCCGTGCTCCTGAACCGTCGCAACTCAGGCGATGACGATCTGGTGGAGGAAGACGAAGCGGACGAGGCCGGTGAGCCTCTCGAGTCGGACATTGCCGAACCCACCAGGATCGTTCCCGAGCCCGAAGCGCCTATCCCCGGGTTCGAGGAGCCCACGCTCCTGATACAGGAGCCGGTCGCAGCATCCCCCGCGCAAGAGCCGACGGAGTCGAGCCAACCCGAGCCGGTTGAGACCGAAGCCGAGCCTGTTGAACCCCCAGCGGACACGGTCCACGCACAAGCCGACGAATCCGAAGCCTCCGAGGCCACCTCGGTCTCTCTCGTTCGAAATCCCCAAACCGGCAGGCTGGCCATTCAAGTTGGGGATCAGATATTTGGCAGTATGAGTGAGCTGAAGAACACGGAGGCCTGGGAACAGATTGGTAAGCTTTTCGAGGAGCTGCATGCCTGGATGGCTGTGGTGCCGCCTCAATCCCTCAACCCACCCAAGACCCCGAAGGCCGCGGGCGCGGAGCCGACGAAGAAGGCCCCAGCCGCGCTCTCTATGGTGGAAGAGATCAATGAGATTCTCGCTGAGAAGCTGACGGCCTCAGCGACTGCCCCTCAGGGGGTCCACATCGCAGAAGGCGCCGACGGATCAATCCGCGTGTTCATCGGGGTCCAAGGGTACGCTATGGACCAGGTACCCAACGAGGAAGTGCGACAGCTTATTCGGGAAGCGGTGTCAGAGTGGGAATCTCGAGCCTGAGCTCGTCCGCTGCCTGAATCTCTTCCAGCTTCAATCGACCATTCTCCTCCCCCAGACGGGCAACCGGGATGCGTGCATCGTGCTGGAAGAACAGCCATGCGCCCGTTTCTACAGCCCACCGCTGCCATTTCGACTTGGTTCTGATGTTCTCAAGCGGCAGAACATCATAGGCTGTCAGCCAGGCCGTTCGCACCATGTGCACAGCGAACGAGGCCATGTCGGCCAAGAACATCCCCTTCCACTCGCCCGATTCCAGCATGATGGACTGGTGACCGCGAGTGTGCCCGGGCGTCACCACGCAACGGATGTGTCGGTCGAAGACCGTGTCACCGTGCAAAAGCTTGAGCCGGCCTTCACGCATGACAGGCCCGAAATTCGACTCAAAGTAGGTCCCTCGCGTCCGCGCGTCCGGATGACTGGCATCCGCCCATTCCAACCGCTGCACCCAGTAGGTGGCATTGGGAAAAGTGGCCACCACATCCTCGCCCGAATGGCACGTGTTGCCTCCGCAATGGTCCCAATGCAGATGCGTGTTGATGACGTGATCTACATCAGTGGGAGTCACGCCAAGTCGCGCCAGGTGTTCCAGCAGGCCGCCAGCGGAACGGTCGATGGCCCAGTTGGCTTCCTCTTTTTCCCAGAGCTTCGAACCGAGACCAGTGTCGATCACGATTGTTTGCCCTTCGGATCGCACGAGCATGCAGGTCAGGCTTTGGGGGATAAGGTTGGCATCATCCACCGAGGTGTAGGGACCGTACAGCGCGCGTGGTACCAGCCCAAACATTCCCCCGGGGTCCACATGGACCAAACCGTCGCTGAGAAGATGGACTTCAAGATCTCCGAACTTCATCCGCAGAATCCTCGTTTGGGTTGGCTCGTACCATTTTGACGCATCATACGCCGGTTGGAAAGCCGAAGATGGTGTCCTCAAACTTGCGTTCCAGATCCCGCTTCGGAACCTTCGGCAAGAAGCTGGCTTGAACGCCAGCCAGAGACAGGCCGCGCAGGGCCTCCAACGTCAGGCCGTGTGATTCAGCTGCCAGCTGGTACTCCCCGGTCAAGCTGTGCCTTAGGAGTCCCGGTGCCCAGGTTGCCAGGTTGACCTGCATTCCTGCCTGGATCATCTGGATAATGGGATGCACATCCGGCCCTGCCCACATTCCAGTCGCCCGCTCCGCGGAAAGACATACCAGCAGGGTCGGCCGGTTCTGGCGAATCCAGGCCAGCGCCTCCAGGCTGAGAAGGGTCTTATTTCCGAAAGCAATCCTTGCGGGTGCCAGACGGGACAGCCGCTCGAAGGCGGCTTCGGCCGTTACATCGGGGGCCAGATGGACCATCATCGGCAGGTCCGCAGCCGAGGTTTCCACCAGCATATCGTCAACTTCGGCGGGGTCCTCGGCAGCCAGACGGACCACCAAGCCGAAAATGCCAGCCTGCTTGCGTTCCCGGGCCAAGCCCACAATCCGGGCCAGATCATCCGGCGGCGTTGCCGCCAACACGCTGATCAACCAGCCCAGACTTGGTCCCTCATCGAGATGGATCGCCTCGAGCGCATCGACCAAGGCGTCGAAGGCCGCTTCCGGCGAACCGAGCGCACCTGCCAGGGCGGCCGGCGATACCGCCAGCTCCAAGTGAGCGATATTCTCAGCTTGGGCGGTTTCAACCACAGTGCGAAGAGCGGTTTGCAACCCCATCGACGAAGCCATCTCGGCTTCATTCTGAGCCATCCGCCCTTCCCAGCTTTCGATAGTCTGGGGCAGCGAGTGCTCAGCTAGCATGTCGCGGGCCGGATTGGCGCTGGCCGTGGATGATTGATTGCTCTGGAGTGGGGAAGCAGCCGAGGTCAGCGCTCCGCCCAAGCGCCGATACAAATCGACCTTGGGCAGGTCCAGCAGGTCGGTTGGGGTTGGAGGAGGTGCGGCAGACATCCCGGCTTCCTGGATTCCGATGGGGATGGTGGTGCAGGTGGTCAGTGGCGACGGCGCTTGCGCCGTCGCTTCTTCGGGCCATTGCCCGAGGACGCCGCCTGACGAGCGGCAGCTTGGGATGACGCGGCGCTCGCAGTCGGCGCCGCGATGGCTTGGGTCTGAGCTACGGGCTGGGTCCTGAACAGCCGTGACACCACGCCGCTTCGGATAGAAGCCAGCAAGGCCTGGAACATATCGAAGGCGCGGCTCTTATACTGCACCAGTGGATCGCGCTGGCCATAGGCTTCCAAGCCGATGGATGTGCGCAGGGCCTCCATCTCCGTCAAGTAATCGACCCACAGACGATCACCAACGGAGAGGATTACGCCTCGATAGGCTTCGGTCAGGATCGCCTGGCCCACGATGTGCGCAACCCTTTCGAGCATGCCTTCGTCCAGCGCGCTGATCGGACCGGCTTGCGCAAGCGCAGAGAAGCCCTCCTCACCCAAACCGCGCTTGAGATTGCGCCGCAGTCGTTCGTCGAGGGCGTCCACCCCGCTCCCCGATACCCGTCGGAGTTCGGCTTCGCCGAGGCTTCTTACCAGCGTGTCGCGCGCTCCGGCGAGGTGCTCGAGCACATCCAGGGAGATCTCGTCCGCCTCGGCTTCTTCGCCGAGCAGATTCGCAGCCGAGAAGGCATAGGAAAGCCTGGGGGTCACGGCGGAGACTTTCTGATGCGTCCGCCGGTCGAAGACTGTTTGCTGGGCGTAGCTGATACGCACCAGCATGCGGGCGGCCTCGGCCTCGTCCACCGATTCCACTTTGCCGAGGGCGACCTCGAGATCTCGGTTGATCTCATCCAATGCCGATTGGATCTTCTCCGTCCACACCTCTTCCAGCCGGGATTGGAGCAAATCGGCGGCCGCGTCCCAATCGATGGGAACAGTCAGCGCATTCTGCAGGTTCAGGCTCTGTCCAATACGCCTTTCTACTCCCTGGACCATGCCAGCCCAGACTCGCATGCCCAAGCTGGCCTCAACCAGGTCGGGAATTCGTTCACGGAAACCGGCCGGATCGGATGCGACTTGTGCCGAGCTGGCGTCATCGCTCTCGATTTTCATCCCTGCAGCATGCTCAACAGCCTGGAACAACTGCCGGGCTCCGATCGATGATCCGGTTTCTTCGGCCTCGATCAGCGCGCCGTCGATGGCCATCTCGGCCAATTCGACTCGGCTGTTCACCTGGTCGTCCAATCGTTCGACGGCGCGATCCAGCTGCTCTTCAATGGCGCGGGACAAATGGGCATGCTGGGCCTTCATCGCATCGGCGGCCAAGTCGAGAAGCGCCTGGTGCACATCGACCGGATCTTCAATGCCCTCCAATTCGTCCAGCAGCAAGCCAAGCATGTAGGAGGGATAAGGATCAGGCGAATCGAGGTTCAGGGTTGGCTGGGTCTCTTCCAACCATGCGAGCAGCTTCCACGGCCCTTCAGGGTCGGCCAGGGCCATCGCCACATGCTCTTCAACCTCGACCTCGAGCATCTGGTCGACATCCTGGATCAAATCGTCCTTGGAGAAGACACGATTGCGCTGCCCGTAGAAGATCTCGCGCTGTTTGTTCAGCACATCATCGTACTCAAGCAGGTGCTTGCGGGTGTCGAAATTGGCACCTTCCACCCGCGTCTGAGCCTGTTCGATCGTGCGGTCGACCATGCTGTGCGCTATGGGCACGGCGTCATCGATGTTAAGGCGCTGCATCAGCCCAGCCACCTGAGAGCCACCAAAGAGCCGCATGAGTTCGTCTTCGAGCGACAAGAAGAACTGCGACGATCCGGGATCCCCCTGGCGGGCAGCACGCCCGCGCAGCTGGTTGTCGATGCGCCGTGATTCGTGCCGTTCTGAGCCCACGACATGCAGACCGCCGGCTTCTCGTACCTGTTCGCCTTCGGCCATGAATTTTCGGAAGAGTTCCATTTCCGAGTCATAAATGCCGATGGACTCGGGATCGGCCCGCTCGACAGCTGCCAAACGTTCTTCCATCGTCAGATGTTCGGGCTCGTCGATGCCTTCCCGCCGGAGCACCCGGCTGACCGCCCCCAGCACTTCCTCGGCCACCTCGCCACCGAGTTTGATGTCGACGCCACGTCCAGCCATGTTGGTGGCAATCGTGACCGCGCCAAGGGCGCCCGCATCAGCGATAATGCGCGATTCTTCATCGTGCTTCTTGGCATTCAACACATTGTGCTGGATCCCGGCGTTGAGCGCCTTTTCCAGGCGGGGCACATCCTCCGGATCCAGCTCCAGAATATGGGCCAGGCGCTCCAGATTCTCCGGGCGGGTCGCGTTCAAGGTCAGATCCAAATCGCGAGCAAAGCTCCGAAGCATGCCCTTTTGGAGGCCATCCAGGGGCTCAAACAACGGCTCCAATCCCTCGACGCGCATCCCATCATCGGGGATGTCATTCGCCTGCATGAAGGCATCGCGGATCAAGTGGGTTAGGGCCAGGGTCTGCAGGCTATCGGCCCTCAGGCGGCTCGAGAGAAGCTCCGACATCTCGACCGATGTCGTGCCGACGAGCAGTGGCTGTCCGTGGACATGCCGGGCGAGGATCTCGGTCACCACCGAGCGCAGTTTGGCCTCCTCGGTGCGGTAGACGGCATCCGGGTAGTCCTTGCGGCGCCAGAACACCGGCTCTTGGGCTTCGTCGTTCGGCCGAGCGTAATACTGGAACTTATTGCCATCCTCACGGTAGTCGACTTCGACCAGATCCGTGTCCGGCAGAAGGGCGATGTACTCCAAATTGGTCGGAAGCGGGGTGACGTCCACATCGTAAATCTTGTTGAATTCTTCCGCTTCGGTTACAGCCGTACCGGTCATCCCGGCCAGCTTGCCGTACATCCGAAAGTAGTTCTGCAAAGTGATGGTGGCGTAGGTGACGTTCTCCTGCCGAACCTTGACGCCTTCCTTGGCCTCCACGGCCTGGTGCAGCCCGTCCGACCACCGGCGCCCGGCCATCAGCCGTCCGGTGAACTCATCCACGATCACGACCCGGCCACCCTGGACGACATAGTGCTTGTTGCGCTTGAATAGGTATTCAGCCCGCAAAGCCTGCTCGAGATGTCCGAGCAGTCGAGCTTGTTCGGGTGTGATGTCTTCCGGACGGTCGGGGTCCTTCAGCGGCAGTCCGAGCAGCTCCTCGACATGGTTCTCGCCGATTTCCGTCAGAGATACCGTGCGGTCGCGTTCGCTGATTTCGTAGTCCTCAGCCCGCAGCTTCTTCACAACCTGCGCCATTTGTTCGTAGAGCGTGGGATCCTCATGCGCCGGCCCGGAGATGATCAACGGCGTACGGGCTTCGTCGATCAGGATGTTGTCCACCTCATCCAAGATGGCGTAATTGTGACCGCGCTGGACGCGTGCGTCCAGGCTGTGGGCCATGTTGTCCCTGAGGTAGTCGAAGCCAAATTCGTTGTTGGTCCCGTAGGTGATATCCGCCCGATAGGCTTCGGCGCGGTCGACAATCTCCAGCTGATGGATGTCTTCCTGGTTGGATTCCTTCTGAGGGTCGTATACAAAGGCCTTGCGGCCATTCTCGGTGCGCGAGGCCTCTTGGAGAACGCCCACGCTCAGGCCGAGGAAGTTGAAGATGGGGCCCATCCAACGCGCATCGCGTCGAGCGAGGTAGTCGTTGACGGTCACCAAATGAACGCCCTCGCCTTCCAAGGCGTTCAAGTAGATTGGCAGCGTGGCCACCAGCGTCTTGCCTTCGCCGGTTTTCATCTCGGCGATCTTGCCCTCGTGCAGGACGATGCCGCCGATAAGCTGGACGTCGAAATGCCGCAGGCCGAGCGTGCGGACAGCGACCTCCCGGACCACCGCGAATACCTCCGGCAGGATGTCATCCAGGCTTTCGCCATCAATCAGACGCTGCCTAAACTCGTCCGTTTTTCCCTTGAGGGCCTCATCGCTGAGAGCCTGCATCTCGGGTTCAAGGGCATTGATCTCTTCGACGTCGGGGGCGTATTGCTCGATTTCGCGACGGATTGGATCTCCGCCGATGATGCGTGTGAGTGTCTTTAACATAGGGGAGAATTATAGCATAGCGACCCTGGCGTCTTGACTTGGCCGGCGGCAGGCTCCTATACTCTGCAGGCTCTCCGGAGGCATCCAACCGTTCACACAAGAGGGATTTGAATGTGTGAAATTCTTCACAAATACCGGGTTGGGCTGGCCTTGTGGGCAGCCGCATTGGCCCTGGCGGCCTGTGGCACAGCTCCTGCGGGCAGCCACCGGGCAGGCCTGGTGGTTGTGCATGGTGATGGGTCGGTCCAGACGGCGTGTGTTGACTTCAGCCAGGCGGAGATCAGTGGCCTGGAGTTGCTGGATCAATCTGGGCTGGACTATCAACTCGACGCCACCAACCCCATGGGCGCCCTTGTCTGCAAGGTGGGCGCTGAAGGCTGCGATTTCCCGGCCCAAGACTGCCTATGCCAGTGCTCGCTGGGGCAGACGTGCCGCTATTGGGGCTATTTCAACCGTCAGGCCGGCACCGACTGGGTGTACGCCGTTTCGGGTCCAAGCAGCCAGAAGGTGCGTGACGGCGACGTCGACGCCTGGGTTTGGCTCACGGGCGACGAGGCCAGCCAATCGGTCCCGCCTGAGTTGACCAACCTGGGCTTCGACCAGATCTGCGGCCCGAATTCATCCTGAGCGGCGCCTCACCTTGACGGTGGATCGGGGAACGTTAGAATAGGCGAACCAGGGGCGGTGGCGGAATTGGCAGACGCCGGGGACTTAAAATCCTCTGCTCGAAAGAGCGTGTGGGTTCGACTCCCACCCGCCCCATTGGACCTGCGTTGGTCCGTTTGACTCCCTGAGCTGCTTGTCTCAATGTGGACTGCAGATTAGGGTTCCGACAGAAGCATTCATCAATAGGCAAAGTCCAAAGGATCCCGTCCGATCATGGAGCAATTCATCAACCTTGAGCCCTGGTGGCGGTTCGGCGCGGCCCTGTTTATCGGCGCGTTGATCGGCATCGAGCGTGAATTCGTGCAGCAGCACGCCGAACAGCGCAGCTTTGCCGGGATTCGCACCTTTTCGTTTATCGCCCTTTTCGGGGCGGTGGCTGCCTACATTTCACGCGCCCAGGGTGAGATCGTTTTCATCGTGGCCTACGGAGGCTACGTGCTGCTGGTGGCCGGGAACCGGGTGGCGATGGTCGTGCGTGACCGATCCGAGGGCATGACCACCGAAGTGGTCGCTTTGACGACTCCCCTGTTGGGCGCCCTGGTGATTTGGGATCATCCGAATATCGCGGCGGCGCTGTCGGTGATCACCGCCCTGCTCCTGTCACTCAAGTTCCCACTCCACAACATTGCCCGGCGGATGAGCATCGCCGATCTAAGGGCTACCCTCCAATTCGGTTTGCTGGCGGTGGTCGTGCTTCCCCTGCTCCCCAATCAGGCGCTCGGGCCTTTCGGTGTGCTCAACCCGTTTCAGATTTGGCTTCTGGTGGTGTTCGTCTCGGGAATCAGTTTCTTGGGCTATCTGCTCATGAAGCTCCTGGGGCCCGAACGCGGCACCGGCCTGGCTGGACTTTTCGGCGGCCTGGTGAGCAGCACAGCCGCCACGGTGAGCTTCGCCGATCGCAGCCGGCAGGATCCCCGCCTGGCGGCTGTCTCCGCCATCGCCATTGTTCTGGCTTCAAGCGTGATGTTCCCACGGATGCTGATCGAGATCTTGGTGGTCAATTCCCGGCTGGTCGCCTCCCTCTGGCTGCCAGTGACGGCCATGCTCGGGGCGGGCCTTTTGGTAGCCATGATCCTATGGCGCGGCCGCCCATCGGCGCCAGATGGCGTCAGCAGCGCCGTGGAGTTGGGCAACCCGCTTCGAATTACATCTGCCGTCGGGTTCGCCCTCTTGTTCGCTATCGTGCTGGTGGTTGTCAAGCTCGCCAATGAGTCATTCGGCACGGCGGGGCTCTACCTGGCCAGCGGTCTGAGCGGCCTGACCGGGGTGGATACGATCACGCTCAGCGCTTCGGGCCTGGCAGCTCGGGGGCAGATCGAACCGCAGGCTGCTGCAGGCGCAATCGTACTTGCCGCGCTAGTAAACACCGCCGCCAAGGCTGCACTGGCGTCCTTCTTGGGGCCCAGTGCGCTGCGGCGAACCATCCTGTGGGCCTTCGGCGCCATGCTGATTGTGGGCATTCTCGTCGGTTTGTTCACGGTCTGGGCCCCGGTTTAGAACCCGCCCTCGGGCCGACAAGCGTCTCCCCCAGGACGGCCACCACATCTTGTGGCCCGATGAGCCTGCGAGTGAACCGCACCACAGGCGGCGCTCCGTTCAACCTCACACCTTGCCACATTCCTGCCGCCAGTTCAGCCGCGGTGACGCCTCTTGGGTTGGCGAGCAATAGGGGCTAGAATGCAGGCAAGCTTTCGACGACCACCTGGGAGGCCCTTATGGCCCGCTCCAGCCGCATCCTCACCTGCATGGCCCTGGCCGTCGCTCTGTCCGCCTGCACCCTCCCCGGCGCCGCCTCGCCAACACCGTTCACCTTCCCAACGCCCAACCTCACGCTGACCGCCATCTTCGCCCCCACCGCCAGCCCGAGCGGCGCCACTCAGGCCCCGCCGACACCTGCAGTTACTTCTGTCGTCGAGACCTCAACGCCATCCGCTGCGGACACGACAAGCGAGCCCGTCCTGACGCCGATCTCCGGCGACGACGTCCGTCCCAACGGGCTGCCGGTCATCGCCGATTTTTTCAGCGCCCCACCCGTCATTGACGGAGACCTGAGCGATTGGGACGCGAATCAGTACAGTATCAACCAAATAACCTATGGGGCGGGTGCCTGGACCGGCGGGTCAGATGCCTCGGCAACCTACTCGCTGGGCTGGGATAGCGCCAATCTGTACGCTGCCGTGCGGGTGACCGACGATACCTTCGTTCAAATCGCCAGCGGGCGAACGATGTATAAGGGTGACAGCGCCGAGATGCTGTTCGACGCCGACCTGCTGGGGGATTTCTCCGGAAGCACGCTGTCTTCCGATGATTTCCAGCTCGGCTTTTCGCCGGGAAATTTCAACACTGTCGGACCATCAGCCTACCGCTGGTTCCCTGCCAACCAGGAGGGAAGCCTTTCCAGCGTGGAGGTGAAGTCAGATAGGACGGATTCGGGGTACACCCTTGAGATTCGCGTGCCCTGGGCCGTCTTCGGGATCAGCCCGGTTTCCAACCGGCACTACGGATTTGTGCTCTCGGTTTCCGATGACGACTCGGCCGGCACTGCCGTTCAACAATCGCTCGTCTCGAGCGTCGGCACGCGCATTCTCACCAACCCGACCAGCTGGGGCACGCTTGTTCTCGGACCGCCGACGGGCAAATAGAACTTCCGATGAAACCAAAAAGCGGCCCTGTTAGGGGCCGCTTTGCGTTTCGGATGGCCGAGCAGTTTCAGTCGAGTGGTTTGGGCTCAGTGGGCTCGAGGATGGTTTGTCGCACGGCCGAATGCAGCCGGCTGCTGCGGCGCTTGACGACCAGCACCGAGGCCCGAGCCCTGCGCGCAATCTTCTCGGGCAGCGTTCCGACCAGGAAGTTGCGGAACACCGGTTCTTCGGTGGCTCCAATCACCACCATGTCCGACTGCTCAGCCTGCTCAAGGATCGTATCCGCCACATCTTGTCCTTCCACCAATCGAGTCTCGATGTTGGGGTAATCGATCCCTTCAGCCACGTAGTCCATGACTTGTCTGGCGCGAACTCGGTCGCCGTTGATCGCCTGCTCACTGACGATGTGAATGATGCAGACTCGGGCGTCCCCCCCGTAGGCTCTGGCCAGGTCAACCGCCAGGCGCGTGGCGAGGCGGCTGTTGCGGCCCCCGGAGACCGGCACCAGGATGCATTTTACAGGGCGCTTCTCCCGCAGCCGACAAACCACCACATCGGTGGGCGGGTTGTCCACAATCGGATCGATGACCGATCCAAACAGTCGGCCACCGCTTTGGACGTGCTCCTGCCAGCCGAGCAAGATCAGGTCAGAGGCATTTTCATACGCGGTTTTGCGCAAGGCCTCGGCGGCATTGCGACCCAGACGGATGACGGTGTGCACGGGCACTTCGTGCGCCTTCGCCTGCTCGATCACACTTTCGAGGTAAGCCCTGCCTTCTTTGAGGAACAATCGCCCTTCACCCAGGGTCAGCTGCGGCGGCACTTCGATCACGTTCAGCGCCAACAGCTCGCCACCGCGCGACTTGGCAAACAAGGAGCCCAGGGCACCCAGCTCTTCGGCTTGGGTCTCGTCAGCCACCGGCACGAGAACGGAGTACTCGCGGCTGACCAACACCTCTTCCAGAAGAATCTCCTTGGGTTTTTCTTGCTCTTCGATGCGTGAGAAATAGGCAAGGTAGGAGAGCAGCCCGATTGTCAGCCACCCGATGGCGAAGTACCAGGCGATGGGACTGAAGGTGAAAAGGTAGAGCGCCAGGAAGCCATTGGAAACGATGGCCAGCACCGGCAGCACAGGGAACCATGGAATGCGAAAGCCGCGCTCCAAGTCGGGGTGCTTGCGGCGGAGCACCATCACCGCCACGTTGACCTGCAGGAAGAGCAGCAAGAACATGATGTCCCCGGCAGCCGCCACATCTTCCAACGGCAGCAGCCAGGCCATGATCAGCATCAGAGTTCCCGAGCCGATGATCGCCAGGTAAGGCGTGTTCTTTCTGGGATGGATGCGTGAGAAGAAACGCGGAAGATTGAGGTCGCGACCCATGGCGAACGATACGCGCGATGATGAGTAGGTGGTGGCGTTGAGCGCCGACATGGTGGAGGCGAGACCGCTCAGAAGGAGCACCACGGCGCCGATCCCCCACGGGAAGGTCTGTTGGGCAACATCGATGATGGCGATCTCCTTCTGCTGCCCAAGGAACTGGAAGGCCTTAAGCCCTTCCGGCGGCTGGACCGCGCCAATGGCCGCCACCCCGACGAAGACATATACCACGACCGCGATGCCAATGGATATGAAGATGGCTCGTGGGATGTTACGCTTCGGGTCGATCACTTCTTCACCCGACTGGGCGATGATTTCGTAACCCTCGAAGGCGATGAACGTCAACCCCATGGCCACCAAAACCCCGAATGCCCCCTTAGGCATAAACCCGCTCTCGGTCGTAAATCGGGTGACCCAGAACTCGGTGTGAGCCATGGCGACAAGCCCGAACAGAACAAACAGGGCCAGAATGGCGACCTTGGTGACTGTGACCACATTGCCGATGGTGCCGGTTTCAGATGCCCCGAGATAATTGATGTAGACGAAAACGGCGATGATCATGGTGGTCAGGATCAGCGCAAAGCGCTCCGGCGGGAGTCCGAATGTGGAGACGCCCATCTTGGACAGCAGGGCAGAAGCAAAGCTCCCGAAGGCGAGCGCGTACAAGCTTCCCGCCACCGAATGGGCAAACCAGTCCATCCAACCCGAGACGAAGCCCTGTACGCCGCCCAAGGCTTCCTTCACCCACGGATAGCCGCCCCCAGCCCCAGGGAAAGTGGACCCCAACTCGGCGTAGGACATGGCAGTAAAACTGGTAACCAGCCCGTTGAGCAGAAAGGCCAAAATCAACGCCGGACCTGCTTCGCCTGCCGCCGAACCCGTCAGTACGAAGATGCCCGCCCCAATCATCCCCCCCACACCGATCATCGTGATCGTGAATAGGCTGAGATCGCGGCTCAGGCTTACTTCGCCCGGCCTCGACATGGGACGAGACGGTGGAGTTTCACTCATAGTTTCGGTTTTCCTTGTACGCATCTGGGTGCTATGACAGATGCTGATTGTAACTCATTTCGGCCAAGCGCCCGCCGGCACACCCCTAGATAGGGCGTTGTAAACCGCCTCAAATGGTAGAATCCCGCCACCTCAAGAAGTAACGACCCAGTTGAAATGACAGAGCAGACGACAAGATGCTGTGCCGCCTGCTCTTTAGTGAGAGAATTCACAAATGGGCATCGAGACCATTAAGAGCTACCTGATCGGAAGACCGTTTCCATCAAGCATGGAACTCCATGAGCGTTTGGACAAGATTCGCGGATTGGCGGTGTTCGCATCCGATCCCATCAGCAGCAATGCCTATGCTACCGAGGCCATTATGTCGGTGCTTATCCTGCTGGGGTCTGCTGGATTGGCGGATACACTTCCCCTCGCCCTAGCCGTGGCCGGTCTTGTCCTGCTGGTGATCTTCAGCTACACCCAAACGATCATGCACTACCCGATGGGCGGGGGTTCCTATCGGGTTTCCCGGGATAACCTGGGAGTCCTTCCCTCTCTCGTCGCAGCTGGCTCTTTGATGACTGATTACGTGCTAACGGTGTCAGTTTCCGTCTCGGCTGGTATCCGCGCCACCACGTCTGCTTTTCCCAATCTCGAACAGCACCGAGTCCTGCTCGCCCTGCTCGCCATTGCCCTGATCACCTGGATCAACCTTCGAGGCGTGCGCGAAAGCGGGACGATTTTCGCCATTCCCACCTACGCCTTTGTCCTGGGTGGGCTGATCGTGATCATCATCGGTTTGGTGCGGATGTTCGGGATCTTTGGCGCCGCACCTCTGGCGGCCAGCTCGATTGTCGTGCCCACAGCCGCGTCGCTCGAGGGTTTCGCCTACACCTGGCTCTTATTGCGTGCCTTCGCCGGCGGCTGCACCGCACTGACCGGCATCGAAGCCATCAGCGATGGGGTGCAGGCGTTCAAGCCGCCCGAGTCAAAGAATGCCGCCCAGACCATGATCGTCATGGGTTTGATGGCCATGTCGCTCTTCATCGGCATCACCTTCTTGGCCACCCACCTTGGCCTTCTCCCGGACCAGGCGGAAAGCGTCCTATCTCAGCTTGGCCGACGCGTCGCAGGGACGGGGGTCTTGTACTACTGGCTGCAGATCTCGACGACACTGATCCTCATTTTGGCCGCCAATACGGGCTTTCAAGACTTCCCACGCCTTGGTTCATTTCTCGCCCAGGACGGTTTCTTGCCGCGTTGGATGCAGAACCGTGGCGACCGCCTGGTCTTCAGTTCGGGCATCCTTGTCTTAGCCCTCGTTTCTTCCCTGTTGGTGCTCCTGTTTCAGGCCAATGAAATCGCCATGCTCCCGCTCTACGCCTTGGGCGTCATGATGAGCTTCAGCCTGTCGCAATCGGGAATGTTCCGCTTAATGGGGCGCATCCGGCACCTGAAGCCAGGCGAGACGCTGAAGACTGAGATCACCGAAGTCCACTATGAGACGGGGACCTGGTGGAAACGCATTGTGAACGGCACAGGCGCCGTGACGACTTCGGTGGTGTTTGTCGTCCTTGCCATGACCAAGTTTCGCGACGGAGCCTGGATCGTCCTGCTGACGATTCCCATCCTGGTGTTTGGCTTCCTTGCCATCCACCGCCACTATCAGAAGGTCGCCTCTTCCCTGCGCACGCGAGACCTGACAATTGACGATCTGTCCATCGTGGCCGATGTGGCGGTCGTCCCCATCGCTGACGTCCATCGCGGCACGCTACGGGCACTTACCTACGCCAAGCGTCTGTCCAAGGATGTGCGCGCCGTGTGCGTCACCACCAGCCCTGAGATGCACGAGCGGATCCTCGCACGCTGGACACGCTTCCCCGAGATCACGGATTCAATTCGCCTGGTGTGCATCGACTACGAATACCGGGATGTTATCCATCCGCTGGTGGACTACATCGAGCAGATCAACAACGCAGAATTCCCGGACAAGCTGACCACCGTGGTCATTCCGGAGTTCGTGGCCGAGAGCCTGTGGGAACGGCTGCTGCACAACCAGACCGCCTGGAGGCTGCGCCATGAACTGGCCCAGCATCGGGACATCGTCCTGATCAACGTCCCCTTCCATCTCCAGAGCGTCAAGGAATGGCGTGCCGAGCGAGATAAAGCCCAAGGCCCTGCCCCCACAGGCGGAGGGGCCAGCGATAGGTCCCCTTCGGACGGCAAGTCTGCCGACGAGTTTCACCCAGACACACCCATCAATTCCGACAATTAAACGAAACCGCGCCGGCTCGAGCCGGCGCGGTGAGGTTGTTAGCAGTAGATTGTGCGGATCAAAACAGAACGGATGCCAGCTCGTCGCGATATTGCCGAGTTAGAGGATCCTGATCGCCCAAGATGGTAAACAGGGCCAACATCACCTCTTTTGGGAATCCACTGCGATAGCGCTTTTCCTGGCGCAGGATATCCAACAGACCATCCATGGCGGCCGGCAGATTCCCGAGCTTGATGAGTTCGGCGGCCCGGTGCAGCTGCGCAGCCAATGGATCGCTGTCGTCACCGGGTGGGTCACCCTCGGCTTCCACCAGCAGTTCCGCAAGCGGTTTGAGCTTCAAGGCTTCCGCCCATTCTGTTCCGCCGGGAAAATCCCCCAGAAGCTCCAGAGACTGCGCACCCTTGCCCTGCATCACTAGGGTCTTCAGCAAACCCAGGGCGGCCGCCGCGTTGGTTTCATCCTCGAGCAGAATGTCTCGAAACGATGCCTCCGCCTCTGCCCAATGACGCGTCCCAAGCAGGCTCAAACCCTTAGCCACCGCCTGGATAGCAGGGCTTGGCGACAGGTTTTCCACAAAACGCCGCACAGTGCCTTCCGGTTGGGCGCCGACAAACTGCGAGTCCACCTCGCCATCCCGGAAGGCCTTGACCGCCGGGATGCCTTGAACACCGTAGCGAACGGCCAGGTTGGGATTCTCGTCGACGTTGACGCGCGCCAAAACGAACCGCCCACCGCCTTCAATGGCCAGGCGCTCTAATATCGGGCCCAACATGCGACATGGGCCACACCAAGGCGCCCAGAAGTCGACCACGACCGGCACTTCGTGCGACCGCATGACCACGTCTTGTTCAAATGTCGATTCAGACACGTCCTGAATATGTTCAGAAAGCGCCATACTTCAACCTTTCAGATCAGCATGTTTACCAAAGGGCATTCTAGTCTCGCCGTGTAAGAGAATTATTGGCGGATGGCTTACTCGGGGCCCTCTTCGGCGGACGGCTGCTCGACACTGACAACCTGTCCATGGAGATCGATCACGATCCGAAATCCGGACAGCCCCAACCAGGCCCTGGCCTCCTCCGGAAGGCCATTTGCCAAAAGCGCATCGAACTGCTCGTCGATCTTCTCCAAGGATGACTCGATCATGGCCTTGGTAAAGATGTCTTCCTGGCCGAGCATCTTCATGGTGCCTTGGGCGATGAGTTCCTCGTGACCCTGGATCATTTCACGCATGGAGTTAAGCACCTGGCGATCGACAAGCTCGCTGTCAATGTGACGCAAGAAACCGTCATCATCGACGACATACACGGCGTCATCGCCGACGAAGCTTGCCGGAACCGGGCGGTCGAGCGTGTCCGATATCAGCCCGGCGAAGAGAGCCTTCCTGGCCATGGCGTTCTTCACCTCCCCGGGCGCCTGCGGCCCGATGCGCCAGCTGACACTTGGCAGTTGTCGCCAAGTATAACCTGAGGTCGAGGTTGTCTTGAGACGGTGGCAGTTAGCGATCTACGCGTGGATGTTGACTACGGTGCCGTAGCTCACCCAGGCCTCTTGTTCCTCTGCCGGGACAACCGGCGTGGTCCAGCGATAGAGCCACTTGGCTGCAGCCGGCGTCATGTTGACGCAGCCATGGCTCCGTGGGACCCCAAAGTCATTGTGCCAATACGTACCATGGAAGGAAACGCCATTGTCCGTGATGTAGCAAACCCAGGGAACTCCGGGGAGATCGTAGCCGGTGGCCAGATTGCCGGCCGCCATGTGGCGGGAACCACGTTTGCGAAAGGTCACAAAGCCGCCTTCAGGCGTCCAGAAGCTCCCGTCGTCGAATTTTCGGCCGGAGGAGATCCTGGTTGTCATCACCAGGTCCGAGCCCTCATAGCATCGAACCCACTGGTTGGCCAAGTCCACCACAACACGTTTGGCCCCGGCAGGGACTTCGGGCGAGATGGGGGTCAGCTCGGAGACCGGCACTGGACGGAAAGCCTCGGACCGGGCATAGTAGCGATAGTCCCACTTGTCGTCCAGAATCCGATACCACTTGTGCTCTTTGACATCCTGGCTGATTCCGTTCACCCAGAAAGTGGCCCCGTAGTAGAAACGGTAGGCCTTTTCGGCGGTCGACTTTGGCTTCCAATAGGCATCCACGTAGGGAACGGTCACTTGCATCAGCATGCCCCGGTAGGGCACGCCGTAGTAGGGTTTATTGGGGTCATCACGCACCGGTTGGACTGACGACGAGTGCACAAAGCCAAGGTCTTTGACCTTGTACCAGATCCGATTGTGCTCCGGAAACCGGTCCCCCAAGGCGGCGCCGTCAAGGGTGAGAAGGTCATCCCGCCAAAAGGTCTTGATCTTCTGGGCGGAAAACGATGGGCGATTGTATGCGTCCACCGTGGGATCAGCCACGCGCCCAAGCTGCCCAGCTGGCATCTCGACCTCAGGCCGCAGCCAGTGAACTGGTAGTGCCATGGCCATGAGTCCCGTTGCCGAGAGACGCAAAAAGCCTCGGCGAGACAATGAGTCGGGCAGCTCGAAGACGTCCGATGTCACCATGTAGCTCCCGTGAACGCATTCACAAGCGGCAATCTTCACCCCAAAGTCTGGAATGTGCAAGTTCTGGACCAGACCAGATTGGCTATGCGCAGCTGAGCGGGGTGCTGAGGGCGAACCTAGGGGTGAATATTGACCAGCATGCCGACCGAAGCCCAGTTGTACAACCACTGGGCATCGGCGGTGACCAGGTTGACGCAGCCGTGGCTCATGGGATGCCCGAAGTTATGGTGCCAATAGGTCCCATGCAGCGCGTAACCCTTGTAGAAGTACATCGTGAAGGGGACGTTCGGCAGGTAGTACCCGGGGCCAACCATCAGCGTGGCGGTGTATTTGACGTAAATATGAAACTGGCCGGTCACGGTCGGATGGGCGGGCACGCCCGTGGAGACGATGAATGTGCGCACCGGGTTGGCGCCTTCGTAGGCGGTCACCCGCTGCTCACTCAGATCGACATCCACCCAGCGGCCTTCGCCCGACAGCGTGCCGGGATCGGTCACATAGTCCCAAGAAATCTGCGGCCGCGGTGTGGGGGTCGGAGACGGCGTGGGCGTGTTGGTCGGCGTGGGGGTTGGGGTGAACGTCGGGGTGGGCGTGGGCGTCGGAGTGTCGGTTGGGGTTGGTGTCAGGCTGGCCTTGTCCACCGGCGCCGGGCCGAGGTGCCCTTGTTGGGCGTCGGCCGGCAGGCTGCCCACCCAAAGAATCAAGCCGGCCACCAGGGCCAGCGGGGGGACGAGCGCCTTGGCCGATATCAATCTGCGCCGGGCCAGCGCCTCGTTGGGCACCAGCTGGAGCTGCAAGTCTTCCGGCAGACGCAAGCGGCGGGCTTCGGCCTGCCGCTCGCGCGGCGGCAAGCGGTGCATCAGCCAGCGGATGGCCTTGCGGGCAGGCTGGCTGCGTGGATTGATCTCCAGGGCGCGCGCGGCATAGGCGAGGCCGGGGCGCGCTTCGGAGACTGCCGCCAGGGTCAGCCAGGCGCGCTCGCTGTTGGGATCCAGCCTGACCGCCAAGCGCGCCAGTCGCCTCGCTTCGTCCCGCCGGCCCCTGCGCAGGGCGGCCTGGGCGGAGGCCAGAGTGCTTCGAAGGTCCGGTCCGTTGGGCCGGCTGTGAGAGGCCATCTTAGATCAGCCGCCGCTGGGAATGTTGACGGGCTCGTTGTTGACGTAGCACAGCACGCCTTCAACGATTCCCCGGGCTGCGTCTTCGGGATGCTTGGTCAGGAATTCACGATCGAGGTAAAGAAAACCGGTCTCAATGATCGCCGCCGGTGTTTGGCTGTTGACCTCATAAAACGAGTGGTAGGCGGTCATGTCGCGGGTGACGCTGTTGGGATGGTAGCGCAGCCCGGTGGCCTGACCGTAACGATCTGCCAAGCACGAGACCAGGCGCTGGGCCCGATCAGGCACGGCCGTGTCCAGCGCCGCAGTGATCTTGTAGCCGGTGGCGTCGCTGTTGATCGGTTGGCAAGAATCGGCATGGATCGACACCAGCGCCACGGCCCGGTAGCCCACAAGCCGCTTGTCGAACTCCTCCAACAGGTCTGGGTTGAACCCGGCGGCTTCAAGACCGCGCACGACGAGTTTGGCGATCTGCATGTTGATGTCGCGCTCGTTCAACCCATCCGGACAAACAGCCCCAGGGTCCGGCAAACCCGTGTCGGGGTTCAATCCGGAGTGGCCAGCGACGATGCCAATGGTGAGGTTTCGGGTACCGGTGACATCGCCGATCGCCGCTTGGGGGAGCGGCGTGGGCGGTCCCGCCCCGTCCACGGCCGACGCCAGTTGGGACGCCAATTCGCCCGGGCTCAAACTGGCCGGGGTCCAGGCTGTGAAGACGGTCGCCAACACAGCGGCGACCACAAGCGTCACGCCCAGGTTACGCATCACCTGGCGCGCCGGAGGCGAACCGGAAAGTCGGCTGTCATCCAAATGTGGGTCAGTCATCGCCCATTCATGCTACACTCATGTCGGTCGATTCTCAAGCAGGACTTTAGGTTTCGACCTCCTGCGCCGTCCAAACCTTCTGACCTCATTCTAAGGCCTGACGATATCGTCCGACCTTTCAGTTCACGAACGGGACTAATCGAGATCAAGCTCCGATGATGACCGATCTTCACACCGCATATTTCGGCCTGGGCACCAATCTGGGAGACCGCCAGGCGAATCTGCTCGAGGCCCGCCGGCGGCTTGTCTCGCAGGTCACCATCGACGGGGCATCTTCTATCTACGAGACAGATGCCTGGGGCTTCGAGGAGCAGCCACCCTTCCTGAACCAGGTTCTTGTGGGCCGAACGGCCCTAGCGCCTGAAGACCTGTTGACCCTGGCCAAGAGCATCGAGCGCCAAATGGGGCGCCAACCCACATTTCGCTACGGGCCACGGTTGATCGATATCGACATCCTGATGGTCGACCAACTTCGAGTCAACA
>Ga0307440_1000107_pt1 | contig 35840 bp, 31 predicted proteins | sample SalMarWE160410MG_FD_202150 | JGI IMG/M metagenome (GOLD analysis project Ga0307440, IMG submission 202150) | Salt marsh sediment microbial communities from the Plum Island Ecosystem LTER, Massachusetts, United States - WE1604-10 | ecosystem: Environmental > Aquatic > Marine > Intertidal zone >...
GGTCGTAGCCGGGACGGCGCCGGTCGTAGATGAGGTCCAGGCACACCTGCCTGTGGTCTTCCGGAATCTTGGCGAGCGGCACGATCCTTCCTGCATGCACGATCGCGGAGTCGAGTCCGACGGCGAGGCACTCGTTCAGAAACATCGTGTTGAGGATCTGGCGGGCTCCGGGGTTGATTCCAAAGGACACGTTCGAGACACCGAGCGTCGTGAACACACCAGGCAATTCTTCCTTGATACGTCTGATCGCTTCGATCGTTGCCATCGCGTCACCCCTGAGAGACTCGTCGCCGGTCGTCAACGGGAACGTGAGAGCGTCGAAGATCAGGTCCGATGGTTCCAACCCGTACCGCTCGGTCGCGATGTCGTAGAGCCGGTGCGCCACTCGAAGTTTCCACTCGACGTCCCGCGCCTGACCCTCCTCGTCGATGAGCAAGCAGATCACCGCTGCGCCGTGTTCGACCGCCAGAGAAAACACGCGGTCGGACCGGGAACCGGGACCGTCGCCGTCCTCCAAGTTGGCCGAGTTGAGGACCGACCGACCTCCGATGTTCTCGAGGCCCGCCTCCAACACGTCTGGCTCGGTCGAGTCGAGCACGAGTGGGACCGTCACCGCGGTCGCGAACCGGGACGTGATCTCCGACATGTCCCGAACTCCATCCCGTCCCACATAGTCGACCGACACGTCGAGGAGATGGGCCGACTCTGCCACCTGGTCACGAGCGATCTGAAGGGCGGCATCCCGGTCCTCGGCAAGGAGCGCGTTGCGGAACGCTCGGGATCCATTGGCGTTGGTGCGTTCCCCGATGATGAGGAACGACGTGTCCTGCCGGAAGGGCACGAACGTGTAGGTCGACGACGCCCCTCCCTCATGAACGGGGTCGCGCCGCGCCGGCTCGAGACCCCTGCACCGTTCGATGACCGTTCGTAGGTGCTCCGGGGTCGTGCCGCAACAGCCACCGACAACGGTGACTCCCAGCTCGGTGATGAAGCGGGCGTGGTAGTCAGCCAGCTCGTCGGGTGCGAGCTGATAGCAGACCTGACCATCGACGACGCTCGGCAGCCCCGCGTTGGGGATCGCGGAGATCGGTACACGGGATGCTCTCGACAGGTAGCGGAGCGGCTCGAACATCTCCTCGGGCCCTGTTGCGCAGTTGAGCCCGACAACGTCCACTTTGAGCGGCTCGATCGCGGCGAGGGCAGCGGCGATCTCGGTTCCGCCCAGCATGCGTCCCGTCAGCTCCAGAGTGACCTGTGCCTGGATCGGAACCCTTGTGCCGATTGACGCCATCGCACGACGACATCCGGCAACGGCCGCCTTCAAGCCAAGGAGGTCGAACTGGGTTTCGATGATGAAGAGGTCCACGCCCCCGTCGAGCAGCCCCCGGGCTTCGATCTCGTACGCATCGCGCAACTCCCGGTAGGTGATCTGGCCGAGGGTCGCGAACTTGGTCCCAGGTCCGAGCGACCCCGCAACCCATCGCGGGTGGTCGGTAAATGAGTTGGCCGTATCCCGGGCGATACGCGCCCCTGCCCTAGCCAGCTCGTAGGCGCGATCCTGCATCCCGTACTCGCCGAGCGGGACGGCAAACGCCCCGAAAGTGTTGGTCTCGATCACATCCACGCCGACATCGAGGAAGCTCGCGTGGAGAGTGGCGACGACGTCCGGACGGGTCACGTTGAGCAACTCGTTGCAGCCTTCGAGGTCCGGCCCACCGAAGTCGTCGGGTCCGAGGCCCATGGTTTGGAGATTCGTGCCCGTCGCGCCGTCGTAGATGAGTACCCGCTCACGCGCCGATACGGCGTAGCCGCTGCGTTGGTCTCCTCGACTCACTCGGTCTCCTTCCCTTCGACGCGCTCTCGAGCACCCCGAGCGGAAGCGACCGCTCAGCTCATCGATCAGGCATTGGCACCGAACGCATCGGTTGCCGCGACTTCACAGGGCCTGTCCCTCAGCCGCTCTTGATGAGCGCGTATCAGGAGGCTAGCCCGGTCGCGGCGCTCCGCAAGAGGACGATCTCCGTAACGAGCGGCTAATCTGTCCTGTGCTGCAAGCGCAGCGACTCGCCTGGTTGTGCTTTTTCGCCCAGAGTGTGGCCGAGTCGGAGTTGATAGCGGATTCGGTGGGCGGACGGACCGACAGAAAGGGCGAGAGCCAACATGAACATCTACGTAGGGAACCTTCCCTTCCAGACCACTGGTCCCGACCTCGAGCGCCTCTTCGGAGAGTACGGCGAAGTCAGCTCGGCGTCGGTCATCAACGACCGTGACACAGGTCGTTCGCGCGGGTTCGGATTCGTCGAGATGACGAACGACGATGAGGCGAGGACGGCGATCGAGGAACTCGACGGCCAGGATTTCAACGGTCGAGCACTGAAGGTCAACGAGGCTCGCCCACGCCGCTGAGCACAGGACCGCAACGCGAAGAGGCCGCCGGATTCCCGGCGGCCTCTTCGCGTGGTGCCAGCGATCTAGAGAACACCGCCCTCGGTCATCTTCTTGAGGTCGAGAACCTCGTCGAGTTCCTCGGCTGCGAGACCGCTCATCTCCAGCGCGACCTCCCGGACACCTCGATCGGTGTCCATGGCCACATGGGCGATCTCCGCGGCTTTGTCGTAGCCGACGTGAGGTGCCAGCGCCGTGATGATGATGATGTCTCGCTCCACTAGTTCTGTGGCCCGCGCGACGTTCGCTTCGATCCCGTCGACGCATTTCTGGGCGAGAACCGTCGAGGCGTTGGCGAGCAGATCGATCGACTCGATCAGGTTGTAGCTCATCAGCGGCATCATCACATTCAGCTCGAAGTTGCCGTTTGCGCCACCCCACGTGACGGACACGTCGTTGCCGATCACCTGGCCGGCGACCATCATCACCGCTTCGGGAATCACCGGATTGATCTTTCCAGGCATGATCGACGACCCAGGCTGGAGTGCCGGCAGCTGGATCTCACCGATCGCCGTACGAGGACCCGAGGACAGCCAGCGGAAATCGTTCGCGATCTTGAACAGCGACGCCGCCACCGTCTTCAATGCACCGGACGCCGACACGACTGCGTCTTTGGCGGCTTGCGCCTCGAAGTGGTTGTCGGCCTCGCGAAACGGGTAGCCGGAGCGATCGGCGATGTGCTGGATCATCTTCGGTACGAGGCCCTCGGGTGCGTTCAGACCGGTCCCAACGGCGGTTCCGCCGAGCGCCAGCTCCTCCAGCTCGGGAAGGACCTTCTCCATCCGCTCGATGCCCTTGCGCACCTGCGTGGCATACCCGGAGAATTCCTGACCGAGCGTCACCGGCGTCGCGTCCATGAGGTGGGTACGTCCCGTCTTGACGACGTCCTTGAACTCGTCCGCCTTCGCCTCCAGCGACGCTGCCAATGTGCCGAGCGCGGGAAGCAAATCCTCCCGAACGGCACCGGCACCTGCGAGGTGGATCGCCGTAGGGATCACGTCATTCGACGACTGGCCGTTGTTGACGTGGTCGTTGGGGTGCACCAGCTTGGAGCCGAGCTCTCCACCGAGAATCTCGGTCGCCCGGTTGGCGATCACCTCGTTGGCGTTCATGTTCGTCGACGTGCCTGAGCCCGTCTGGAAGATGTCCACGACGAACTGATCGTCGAGTGTCCCCTTCATCACCTCGTCACACGCCTGCATGACGGCGTCGGCCTTCTCACCGTCATAGCGGCCCATCTCCTTGTTCGCTTTCGCGGCCGCCCACTTGATGAGCCCGAGACCCCAAATGAACCTGCGGCCGAACCGCAGCTTGGAGATCGGGAAGTTTTCCACAGCACGTTGAGTGGAAGCTCCGTAGTAGGCACCGGCGGGGACGTGCATCTCGCCCATCGAGTCGCTCTCGACGCGATAGTCCATGGTTCACTCCTTTTTCGAGGAGGCCGTGCGATCGGCCAGCGAACACTCGATCACAGTGTCAGGCTAGTGCTTTGCAGGATCCGCCTGTCCGTGCGGATCCTGCGTATCTCGTACCTTGTACCACGTACGGCTTGCGTGGCCTGCTGTCGCAGCGCCACGCAAGCCTCGCTGGGACTATCGTCGAGCGGCGGAGGTGACAATGGCTATGACGACCGGTGGTGGACTCATCGCCGACATCCTGGTCGCCGAGGGTGTCGAGAAGGTGTTCGGCATCCCGGACGGCACCTACATGGGTCTCCTCAATGCACTCGAGGCTCACAGCATCGATCTCGTCACTCCTCGCCACGAGACAACCGCCCTTCACATGGCAGGCGCCTACGCCCGCCTCACCGGACGGCTCGGTATCGCCATCGCGAGCAACGGACCTGGAGCTGCCAACGCCCTCCCGGGTGTCGTCGTCGAAGAGGCCGAAGGCAACCGTGTCCTACTGATCACCTCGTCGCGGCGCACCGGCATCACAGCACCTGATCGCGGAGGCGCCTACCAGTACTTCGATCAGGTAGCCACGATCGCCCCTGCTGCCAAGTGGTCCGAGTCTGCAAGAGAGATGGGCCGCATCCCCGCCCTCGCCAGAGCAGCGCTACGCATGAGCTACACGGGCCGGCCAGGTGTCGTGCATCTCGACGTGCCCGAGAACCTGATGAACGGCAAGACCAAGGAGATCCCGGTTCTCTCCCCCGACCGGTACCGCCCGACCGTGCCTGCCGCACCCGACTCGGCAGCGGTCGCCCGCGCCGCCGACCTCCTGGCAGGCGCATCGCTACCCGCAATCCACGCCGGCGGCGGGGTGATCCACGCCCGTGCCCATGACCAGCTCGCCACCATCGCCGAAGCCCTCTACGCGCCCGTGGTGACATCGTGGAGTGGTCGAGGTTCCATGACCGAAGCATCACCGCTGGTGTGGCCCATCACCGCGATCGAAGCGACAACGAAGGTCCGAACCTCGGCGGATGTCATCCTCGTGCTGGGCTCCCGGATCGGCGAGACCGACTGGTGGGGAAAAGTCCCCTACTGGTCGGACGAGCAGGTGGTCATCCAGGTCGACATCGACGAATCGTCGATCGGAAGGAACAAGGCGATCGATCTGGCCGTCACCTCCGACGTAGGGCTCTTTCTCGAGGCTCTGGCCGTCGAACTGAAGTCCCGGCAGGCTCCTTCCGACGAAAGGCGCCGGCGAGTCGACGATCTGATCGCCGAACGGCAGGCCGACACCGCCAAGCTCTCCAAGCACCTCGAGGATCAATCGGTCCCGATGAACACGGCGCACGTCCCGAACACATGCAGAGAGGTGTTCGACGATGACGCCATCTTCGTGATCGACGGAGGCAACACCGCCGTCTGGGCGAACTTCTTCCTCCAGGTGCGCACCCCGAACACGCTCCTCGCAACCCCTCACTTCGGGATGCTCGGCGCAGGTGTCGGCCAGGCGCTCGGTGCCGCGGAAGCATTTCCGGATCGGCAGGTGTGCTGCATCATCGGGGATGGTGCGTTCGGGTTCCACCCGCAAGAGATCGAGACGGCCGTCCGCAACGGCAATCACATCGTGTTCCTGGTGGTGTCGGATAGGCAATGGGGCATGGTGAAGATGACCCAGTCGATCGCTCGCCATCCAGTCAAGATGATGATCCACAAACGTCTCGACGACGACGAGACGATCAACACAAACCTCGGCGAGATCGGCTATGACGCCATGGCGCGTTCGATGGGTGCCGCCGGTGAACGAGTCGCCGACCCGTCTCTCCTCGGATCGGTCCTCGAGAGGGCACTGGCTCACAAAGGCTGCACGGTGATTCACGTCGACGTCGACAGGGCCAAGCACCTGTGGGCGCCGGGACTCATGCACTTCAAGAAGATGCACCAGGAACCGGGAGGGTGACCGTGGTCGACAGTCTGGTCCTCAATTTCGACAAGGGCAGTCTGCTCATCTTGAACGTCCTCATAGGCCTGATGATGTTCGGCATGGCACTCGACCTGGACGTCGAAGACTTCCGGCGACTCCTGCGCAAACCGAAGCCGCCGGCGATCGGCCTCGGCGCCCAGTTCATCCTGCTGCCTGCGTTCACGTTCCTCCTGACCCTGGTTCTCAGACCCGACCCGTCCATCGCTCTCGGGATGATCCTCGTTGCGTCCTGTCCCGGGGGGAACCTGTCGAACATCATGACGTACCTGGCCGGAGGCAACGCCCCCCTGTCGGTCGGGATGACGGCGGTGTCGACCGCTGCGGCGATCGTGATGACACCGCTCAACTTCGCGGTCTGGGGCAGTCTGAACCCTGACACGGCACCGATCCTGAAACGCGTATCGATCAGCCCCCTCGACATGTTCAGCACCATCGTCCTCATCCTCGGCATCCCGCTCCTGTTGGGGATGTTGGTGGCCCACTGGAAGCCGGCGATCGCGGAGAAGGTCCGACGGCCGTTCAAGGTGTTCTCGGTGATCGTGTTCGTCGGGTTCGTCGGCGTCGCCCTCGCGAACAACTGGCAGAACTTCCTGCACTACATCGGGTACGTCGTGTTCGCCGTGTTCGTCCACAACGCGCTGGCGTTCACCCTCGGCTACGCGGCAGGTCGACTCACCGGGCTCGAGGAGCGTGACGTGCGTGCGGTTTCGATCGAGGTCGGTCTCCAGAACTCGGCGCTCGCTTTGGTGCTGGTGTTCAACTTCTTCGGCGGGCTCGGCGGCATGGCGCTCATTGCCGCGTGGTGGGGCATCTGGCACATCATCGCCGGACTGTCGCTGGCTACCTTCTGGTCACGACGACCGGCCGTCGCGACCGCCGAGGCATGACCCGCTCGGTTCTCGTCACCGGCGCGGGCGGCTACCTCGGCCGGCTTCTCGTCGAGTCGCTCGCAGCCTCTCCAGAAACCCTCGAGACGATCGTCGCCACGGACGTTCGTGAACCCGATCAGCGTCTCCCGGGCGTCGCGTACGTCACCATCGACGTACGCGACCCGGATCTCGTGACCGTGATCCGCGACCACCGCGTGGAGACGGCCGTGCACCTTGCCGCGATCGTTACGCCCGGCAAGAAGCCCGACCGTCAGCTCGAACATTCGGTCGACGTGGACGGCACACGCAACGTCCTCGAGGCGTGCGTCGCTGCCGGCGTCCGCAAGGTGATCGTGACGTCGAGTGGCGCCGCGTACGGCTACCACCCTGACAACCCCGAGTGGCTCGATGAGAATGACGCTCTGCGCGGAAACCCGGAGTTCGCGTATTCGGATCACAAACGGCAGGTCGAAGAGATGCTCGCCTCCTGGCGCGGGGAACATCCCGAACTCGCGCAACTCGTCTTTCGGCCCGGGACGATCCTCGGCAGGACGACCCACAACCAGATCACCGATCTGTTCGACAAGCGGGTCATGCTCGGCATCAGGGGTGCCCCTTCGCCGTTCGTGTTCATCTGGGATCTCGACGTCGTCGAATGCCTCAGGCGAGGCATCTTCACGATTGCGACAGGGACGTTCAACCTCGCCGGGGATGGCGCGGTGACGACGCGACAGCTCGCCGAGCGGATGGGCAAGCCGTACGTCGCGGTGCCCGCACCGGTGGTCCGGGCCGTTCTCTTCGTGCTGCAGCGTCTCGGCTTGACCCAGTACGGACCAGAACAGGTCGACTTCCTGCGATACCGGCCGGTGCTTTCGAACCGTCGACTGAAGTCCGAGTTCGGTTACACCCCCCGCCGGACGAGTGCGGAAACATTCGATGTGTTCTGGGCGGCGAGAGATGCCACGACGTGATCTGAACCGTGCCGTCGTGGTGATCACCGGTGCAGCCGGTGGTCTCGGCTCGGCGATGGTCACAGCGTTCGCTCGGCGTGGCGCCACGCCGGTACCGCTCGACATCGACGCCGAAGGTCTCTCCCGGACCGGACACCACGGGTACGTGTGCGACCTGACGGACCCCACCGCGGTCACGGCCGTGATTGCCGAGATCATCGACGTGTTCGGAGGCATCGACGTGCTCGTCAACAACGCAGGACTGACCCACCGCAGCGCCTTTGCCGACACCGACCCTGCCGTCCTGCGGAGAGTCATGGACGTGAACTACTTCGGGGCCGTTCACGCAACCAAGGCTGCACTCCCATCGATCGTCGAGCGGCGCGGAACGATCGTAGGGATCAGCTCGGTCGCCGGGTTCGCACCGTTGCTCGGCAGGACCGGCTACGCCGCTTCGAAGCACGCACTCCAAGGATTTCTCGAGTCGCTACGCGCCGAAGTGTCCCCCACCGGTGTCGATGTCGTCGTCGTCGCTCCGAGTTTCATCGACACGCCCTTCAGATTCCGCACGCTCGACGCCGACGGGTCGATCACGACCCACCCTCAGTCGAGGGTCGGGCGCATGATGACCGCGAAGCACGTCGCGGAGGTCGTTGTCCGTGCCGTCGAACGACGGCGCGCCTTCGTCACGATCGGACTCGTCGGGACGGCATCGTGGATCTTCAACCGGGTATCGCCGAGGTTGTATGAGCGGATCATGACCAGGTCGCTCGCGTCGGAGCTCGATCGCTGATCAGTGCCGGGCGCTGCACTCGACGCAGTGGGCGGTTGCCGGGCGAGCGTCGAGACGCTCTTCGGGAATGGGTGTGCCGCAGTCGTCGCACATGCCGTAGGTTCCCTCGTCGATCTTCGCGAGCGCCCGATCGATCTGTGACAGGGTCGTCGCGAGTGAACGGGCGGTTGCCGTGGAGGCGATCCGCTCCACTGCCTCGGTCGTTCCATCTCCAACGCGCTTGCCGAACGACAGGTTGACACCGGCCTCCGGCGGTTCGGTCAGCGCAGAGAGCTCCCCGGCGACCCTCGCCCGGCGTGCCTCCAGCTCAATCCTCCGTTGGTCCGTCATCAGTAGGCTCGCTTCGCTCGCAGTCTTCAGTCACCAGTCCCCAGCACTGAGCTTCGCACACGACGGGGTCCCACAGCCACCTTCTTACCGAGAACCGACGACTGACAACCGAGAACGGCCGGCGGAGCCGGCCTAGAACGGGATGTCTGTGAAGAACTCCGACGCCGCCTTCTCTGTGGGCTCTTCGACTCGCGCGGGAATCCCGAGCCGTTCGCGAAGCGCCTCGTACCCGCCGGACTCCAGCTCGTCCGCGAGATCCCGCCCGCCGGACTCGACGATCCTGCCGTGCATCATGACGTGGATGCGATCGGGAGTCAGGTAGTTCAGGATCCGCGTGTAGTGGGTGATGAGCAGCACGGCCACCTCGGGCCCTCTGAGCTCCTCGACGGCGGCCGCCACCTCGCGAACGGCATCGATGTCGAGACCGGAGTCGATCTCGTCGAGGATCGCGGCGTGCGGTTGGAGCATCGCCATCTGAAACATCTCGGATCGCTTCTTCTCGCCGCCGGACAACCCGGTGTTGACCGAACGATCGAGGAACGGAGTCATTCCGAACGTCTCGGCGGTAGAGGCCATCTCGGCTTCCACCTCGTCGACACCGATACCGCGTTCGTCGCCGAGTTCGAGGATGAACTCGCGCAGCCCGACACCGGGGACCTCGACGGGGTCTTGAAAAGCCATCAGGAGGCCGAGCTTGGCCCGCTCGTCGACCGGCTTGTCGAGCAGCTCGACACCGTCCAAGGTTGCCGAGCCGTGGCTCTCGTAGCCGTCCCGACCGGTGAGCACATAGCCGAGCGTCGACTTGCCAGAACCGTTCGGTCCCATGATCACGTGCAGCTCGCCGTACGGAATCTCCAGGTCGACTCCTACGAGGATCTGCGTGTCGCCGACGGAGGCACGAACGTCATCGATCTTGAGGCTGCTCACGTCACCACCTCCAGCAACACGTCGCCATCCTGGATCTTGGTCGGATAGACCGGCACGGGCGCCGTCGCAGGCAGTGAGTGGGGCCTGCCGGTCTCCAGGTCGAACTCGGAGCCGTGTCGGGGGCACTCGACCATCCCGTCGAACACCTCCCCTTCGGCGAGCGACGCGTCGGCATGGCTGCACCGGTCCGCAAGCGCGTACACCGAGTCATCAACCCTGAACAAGGCGATCACATCCTGTCCGATCTCCACCCGCACGCCGTAACCGTCGGGGAGATCTTCGAGTGCGGCGATCCTGACCCAGTCGGCCATCAGACCCTCCCCTCCTGTTGGGCGGTGACGAATCGCCGGTTCATGGCGACCCTGGCGGGAGCGGCGAGTTCGGGCTGGGGCAGACGTTCCAGCGCTTCTTCGAAGAAACCGTGTACGAGCAGCCGAGCGGCCCGAGGATGGCTGAGCCCCCTGCTCATCAGGTAGTAGAGCGGTTCCTCGTCGAGTGGGCCGACCGTCGAGCCATGCCCGCAGATCACGTCGTCGCAGAGAATCTCGAGGTTGGGGACCGAGTTCGCCCGTGCCCCGTCCGACAGCACCAGGTTGCGGTTGGTCTCGAACGCGCTCGTCTTTGAGGCTTCTTTCTCGATGCGGACGAGACCCGTGAATACGGATTCGGCATGATCCTGTACCGCGCCTTTGAGGAACACGTCCGATGAGGTGCTCACACCCACATGGTGCATGACGAGCCGGTAGTCGAGGGTTTGGTCGTGCTCCCCGTAGAACGCTCCCACCAGGTCGGCATGTCCACCGTTGCCTCGGAGGTCCATGTTGAGGTCGACCCTGCCGAGCAGGCTACCGATGCCGACTTCACCGAGATGCACCGTGGCGTCACGGTTGATGACGACCCGTTCGTGGATGATGACCCGGGCGTCCGACCCGAATCGCTGATACGTGGTGAGGTTGAGGCGTCCGGCATCACGAACAAACGCTTCGACGTGCGGGTTGACGACGAGGCGTTCCCCTTCAGGAGACCTGAATCCGACGACGACCGATGCCTGGGCGTCGCGGTCGACGACGATCGTCACGTGCGGGAAGCTCACGGTGCCTTCTCCCGTTGCCTGCACGTCCACGTAGAACGGCCGTTCCACGGTTCGTCCTGCCGGGATGTGGAGGAATACACCGTCCCTGAAGAAGGCATGGTGGGCCGCGGCAAACAGATCGACGGCGGGATCCACAGCCGTGCCGAGTAGCGAAATCACATCGCCGTCGGACGCGGCGGCGGTCACCAACGTGGCGTTTGGCGAACCGTCGGTCTCGGCGAAGCCGTTTACGATCAACGCCCGTCCGGCGACCTCCCCCAGGGCTGCGGCGATTTCGTCAGGTTCGTCGATCGGTGCCGCTCGCTCCGCGAGAGAGAAGTCGGCAAGCGAGAAGTCGAGGTCGACGTACTTCCATGACTCCTCGTTGGGCGAGGGCATGGAGGAGGCGAGGAACCGCTCGAACCCGGACGATCGAAGGGGTTTCGTCCACGCCGGTACGGTCGCGGTCAACTGGTCGAATGTCGATTGATCAAGTAGCTGCATCGGCTCCTCTCGAAACGCCATCCTATTACCACTGCGGAGACAGGGGAAATTGCCGTCACGGCACCCCGGCCAGCCTCGCAGCGCGCCCGATGACGTCGTCGAGCATCTCCTCGGTGAGCCGCCCGGTGAAGGTGTTTTGCTGGCTCGGGTGGTAGCTCCCGATGACGATTGGTCCGGCCGGCCGCAGATCCACTACGACCCCGTGGCCGAACCGCGGTCGAGGCCGCGGGAGCTCCACCTGCCTTCCGGAGAGGATGCGCAGCACCTGATCGAACGCGAGTCCGCCGAGCGCGAGAACCACCCTCAGGTCGGGGAGGATCTCCATCTCTTGTTCGAGCCAGGGACGACACGCGGTCCGCTCCTCCGTTGTGGGCTTGTTTCCTGGCGGTGCGCACCGAACGATGGCGCTCACGAACGCACCGGCGAGTCGCATGCCGTCGTCAACGGAGATCGATTCGGGCCGGGACGCGACCCCTTCCTTGAAGAGGGCCCGATACAGCCAGTCGCCGGATCGGTCGCCCGTGAACATCCGGCCGGTGCGGTTCGCTCCGTGTGCGGCCGGCGCCAACCCGACGATGAGGAGCCGTGCATCAGGATCCCCGAAGCCCGGAACGGGTTTTCCCCAATACACCTCGTTCCGGAAGGCGGCCCGCTTCACCACGGCAACCTGCTCACGCCACTCCACGAGGCGAGGACAGCGACGGCACTCGGTGACCTGCCGTTCGAGCCGATCCAGCATCATGGGGCAGGCTCCAACGCCTTCTCGGTCACGCGCGATCCCGGGTTCCACAGCATCCAACCGAGGTCACCGGCGGCGTCGATCTCCGCCCTGACGCTCGACGCCCCGTAGTTGAAGTCGGCAATCCAGGGTCGCATGATCGTTGTCGAAGGCAGCCGAGGCATGCCGTCGGCGAGTGCGTTCTGCACGACGGCAAACGGATGGTCGGCAGGTGAGTCGAACCCGATCCAGCCGTCGCTGTAGTGGTCCGGGTAGACCATCGGCGACAGCGCGTCGACCTGAGCGCCGATCTCCTCGGGGCGCTGTCCGATCCCCTGATCATTCCGGGTGGACAGAACGATGGCGAACACGTCGGCCGATAGAGCACACCCGAGTGGGTGCAGGGCGGCACGGGCTTCCTCGAGGAACGAGCCGATCACCTCGAGCCGATCTGCCTGGCCGTCGGCCCCCACGTAGATGCCGTCGCCATCCAGGGACATCCCTGCCTTGAGCCCGGTCGGAAACCGGACGTAGTCGAACTGGATCTCATCGACACCCGCTTTGCACGCTTCGACGGCGAGGTCGATGTTGTACGCGCGAGCGTCGGGGTCTGTCGGATCGAGAAACGCCTGACTCCCTTTCCGTAGCGGCTTCGACCCGACTCGAATCGCGAGGTCGGGGCGCGCCGACGCGACGATCGGATCCTCGAACGACACCACTCGTCCGATGACGTACAACCCCCGGTCGTGCATCTGCGTCACGACGTCACCGAGCCGGTAGGCGGGATCGACGGCGCCAACCTCGAGAGCGAGCGGTACCCGGGATTCGTATCGGATCTTCCCAGACTCGTCTTTGATGTCGAACACGACCGAGTTGATCTCCGTACGATCGGCGATATCGAGGAACGGCTCCCACCTGTCACCTCGTGGGAGCCCGGATACGGCGTGAAGCGCCTTGACGACGCGCGGGTCGAGTTGGATGTCGAGGCCGTCCGTCATCCCGTCCCACTCGACATCGACGGGCAGCCACGCCGGTCGGGCGATCGATACGGTGCCCGGGACCGCTGGTGACAACTCGAACGACCCGTCGGGTCCGGTGAAAGAAGTGGCGGAGCCGAGCGAGATCCTTGCGTCGGGAAGCGGCACTCCCGATGTCGCCGAGACCGCGCCGTGTAGTACTACCGGCTCGAGTCTGAGCGTGATCGGACGTGAAGGCGGCAGCATCACCATCATTGATGCCGGCAGGTATCCCGCGGCCGAAGCTTCCACCTCGATCGGAAAGCCACCGGGCTTCACGAGCGCCTCGGTTTCGCCACGCGTGGTGCCGATGGTGATGTCGGGATCCGGGATCGGACGGCCGTGTCCATCAACGACCCGAACGACGACATTCACGGGCGGCGTCGTTGTGGTCGTGGTTGTCGTCGATGTCGACCCGACCGTGACCACATCGGAGCACCCGGCGGCGACCAGCGCAGCAGCCACGACGACGAACATGAGACGACGCATTCGGACAGCGTACCGGCGGTCTCGGAATGCGCAGTGCGGACAGGGTCTTTCGGCGGTCGGTCCTCGCCGTTTGCCCCGTTGAGGGGGACCGCCGGTCGTGGTACCTTGGAGACGCAACAGAGCAAGGGGTCCGGTTGGTGAGAACGCGGCGCACATCGATCCCACTTCACGACACCGTCGGCATGTACCTCGAAGAGGTGTCGTCCCACGGCTTGTTGACGGCCGAAGACGAAGTACAACTCTCACGTGCGATGGAGGCAGGTCGCAGGGCACAGCGCAGGCTGGACGACTCCACGCCACTGACGGTCGAGGAGCGGGCACACCTCAATCGTCTCGTTCACGAGGGGAATGAGGCGAAGATGGCCTTCATCAGATGCAATCTGCGCCTCGTCATCTCGATCGCCAAGCGCTACACGGGTAGAGGTCTCGATCTCCTCGACCTCATCCAGGAAGGCAACCTCGGATTGATCAGGGCCGTGGAGAAGTTCGATTGGCGCAAGGGGTTCAAGTTCTCCACCTATGCAACCTGGTGGATCAGACAGGCGATCACTCGAGGGCTGGGGAATCAAGCGAGGACGATACGGCTGCCTGTGCACATGGTCGATGTCGTCCGGACGGTTCAGGAAACGGAACAGACACTCACCGAGTTGCTGCACCGTACCCCGACCAGCGCGGAGATCGCCGAAGCCAGCGGACTCGACATCGACCGGGTCATTGCCGCAATCACCGCACCGAACGACACCGTGTCACTCGACCGTCCCGTCGGTGACGACGGCGACGCGGAGTTGCACGACTTCGTGGAAGACGACACGTCCCCGGACCCGTTCGGGTATGTCGTCGACATCATGCGAGGTCTCTACCTGAAGGATGCGATGGCTGCGCTCGACGAACCGGAGCGAATGGTGCTGATCCTCAGGCACGGACTCGACGACGGCATCCCACGTACCCTGTCCGAAGTCGGCAAGCTCCTCAACCTGACACGCGAGCGCATCCGCCAAATCGAATCCCGTGCCCTGTCGAAGCTTCGCCACCCATCCTGCGACTTCGATCTGGTCTCGCTCATCTGATCCCTACAATGATCGAATGCTCGGCCTGCTCTTCTTCAACCTGTTGTGGGCGCTGTTCATCGCGTCGATCATCGGGGCCATCGGAGCCAGACTCGCCGGGCGCCGCCAGCTCGGCTGCCTCGGCTCCATCGCACTGGGGTTCATCGGCGCACTCGTCGGATGGTGGATCGCGACGAAGCTCTCCCTCCCACTCGGACCGACCGCCTCCGGACTGCCCGTGATCTGGGCGATCGTCGGTGCCGCTCTCTTCATTGCCGTGCTCAACCTGCTGTCCGGCAAGCGATGAAGAACATCAGCAAGCTGGAGATCGCCCGAAACTGGCTCCCCCGATACACGGGGATGGCACTGGATGAGTTCGGCGACTACATCCTGCTGACGAACTTCGCCGCCTACATCGAACGATTCGCGGAGCGCTTCGGAGTGCCGATCCGTGGCATGGACCATCCCATGCAGGCGGCCTCCAACGGCCACGGCCTCACGATCATCAACTTCGGGATCGGCACCTCGAACGCCGCGACGATCATGGATCTCCTCATCGCGGTCGAACCGGGAGGTGTGCTGTTCCTCGGCAAGTGCGGCGGTCTCAAGCAATCAACCGAAATCGGACACTTCATCCTGCCCATCGCCGCCATCAGGGGCGAGGGCACGTCGAACGACTACTTCCCGCCAGAAGTGCCCGCACTCCCCTCGTTCAAGCTGCACAAGTTCGTGTCGGACAAGATCATGCAACAGGGCTTCGAGTACCGGACCGGTGTCGTGTACACCACGAACCGCAGGGTCTGGGAGCACGACCAGGCCTTTCTCGAGCGTCTCCACGAGCTGACAGCGCTGGCGATCGACATGGAGACGGCCACCTTGTTCATCGTGGGGCACGCCAACCAGATCTCGCGAGGGGCACTGCTGCTCGTCTCCGACGTCCCCATCACCCCGGAGGGCGTCAAGACGGAGCAGAGCGACCAGGCGGTCACCCGCGACTGGACCGATGTCCACCTCGACCTCGGGATCAGGGCGATGACCGAGATCGCCGAACAGGGCGAGCCCATCAAACATTTCACGTTCTAGCGGCGAGGCTCGACCTATGAGTTATCGCTTCTGGGTCATGTCGGTAGGAATCGCGTCCCTGAGTCTCGAGACAAACGAGGCCGCGTTCTCGCTGAAGACCGCGAGCGAATCGAGCTCTAGCCGATTGCGCCGGCTTCCGCCATGTTCAGCTCGATGAGACGGTTCAGCTCGACCGCATACTCCATGGGGAGTTCCCTGACAATGGGCTCGATGAACCCCGCGACGATCATCGACGTCGCCTGCTCCTCGGAGAGCCCGCGGCTCATCAGATAGAAGAGCTTGTCCTCGCCAACCTTCGAGACGGTAGCCTCGTGGCCGATTTCGGCGTCGGACTCCTCGATCTCCATGTACGGGTACGTGTCGGAACGTGATGCCTCGTCGAGGATCAACGCGTCGCAGCGAACGAACGACTTGGTGCGTTCCGCACCAGGCTCCACCCGGACGAGGCCCCGGTAGCCCGCCCTGCCGCCACCTTTCGAGATCGATTTCGAGGTGATCGTCGAGGTCGTGCCGGAAGCGGCGTGCACCATCTTGGCCCCCGCGTCGAGGTGCTGACCCGGGCCTGCGAAGGCGATGGAGAGCACCTCGCCGTGGGCTCCCTCACCCATCATCCACACGGCCGGGTACTTCATCGTGAGCCGAGAACCCAGATTGCCGTCGACCCATTCCATCGTCGCGTTCTCATAGGCAGCGGCCCGTTTGGTCACCAGGTTGTAGACGTTGTGGGACCAGTTCTGGATGGTCGTGTAGCGGCACCTGCCACCACGCTTGATGACGATTTCGACGACCGCCGCATGGAGCGAATTCTTCGAGTAGATCGGTGCGGAGCAGCCCTCCACGTAGTGCACGAACGCGTCCTCATCGACGATGATGAGAGTCCGCTCGAACTGCCCCATGCTCTCGGCATTGATCCGGAAGTAGGCCTGCAGCGGCTGCTCGAGGTGCACCCCGGGCGGCACGTAGATGAACGACCCGCCAGACCAGACCGCCGAGTTGAGGGCAGCGAACTTGTTGTCGTTGGGTGGAATGACCGTTCCGATGTACTCGCGGACAATATCGGGATGCTCTCGCAGGGCCGTGTCCATGTCGGAGAAGAGCACACCGAGCCCCTCGAGCTCCTGCCTGTTGCGGTGGTAGACGACCTCCGAGTCGTACTGGGCGCTCACACCCGCCAGGTATTTGCGTTCAGCTTCAGGGATGCCCAGCTTCTCGTAGGTCTGCTGAATCTCCTCGGGGACCATGTCCCAGTCCTCGACGGTGCCCTCCGACGGCTTGATGTAGTAGTACATGTCGTCGAAGTCGATCTCCTCCAACAGCCCGCCGCCGCCCCATGTTGGAACGGGCTTGCGAAGAAAACGCTTGTAGGCGCGCAGACGGAACTCCAGCATCCACTCGGGCTCGCCCTTCATTGTGGACATTTCCCGGATCACGTCTTCGTCGAGTCCCTTGCGGGCCCTGAAGACCGTCTCTGCTCCGGAGTCGTGCCAGCCGAGTGAGTAGGCACTGAGATCGATATCGAGAGTCGCCATGTCGCACCTTTTCCACTACGTCGATAGTGATAATAACAGAGGTCGGCACATGGGACCCTTGGCATGCGAGGAGCGGCCCCGCGGGGCCGCTCCTCGATCGAAGTGTCTCAGGCTACGAGTTCGAGTGGGGGTTGTGCGGGTTGGACCACCCCTTTGGCTGACCATCCTCGGTCTCTACGATCGACGTCTCGTCGCCGGCCTTGGGGCCCTTGCCGAAGCCGTCCTTTGCCGCCTGCTTCACGAGTTGTCCTCGTGGACCGTCGTACGACCCGAGTAGGGCCATCCCTTCAGGGCTCTTCAGCCAATGGACGAAACTCGACACGAACGTGCCGTGATTCACCTGACCATTGGGTCCAGCAACGTCGAGGCAGACGGAAGTCGTATCTGTGCTCACGGGTGTGACCGTGCTTTCGAGCGTCGTGTCCAGGCACGGAGACGGCGGGTACGCGATATCGATCTCCGCCTGATTTCCCCAGAAGAGGACGAAGCTGATGAGCTCACCCGCGAACCCGAGGTTGAATGAGGTGTCGTAGCCGGGCGCGACCGTCGTTGGAGTGGTCGCTGTCTCGGTCCCCGGATCATCGGCGCTGGCGAGGCCGGCCATCGACACCACCATCGCCATCACGAGGGTCACGACCCCCAGTCCTCTCAGTTTCATGTTCACTCCATTCTTCCTTACGAAGGACAAGTCTCGGCACGGGTCGAAACGTTACGCCACTCTCTGTGGTCACATGGCCACTATACGTTGTTCTTCCCGATCCAGACCTCGTTGAGGTACGCGTAGTGCCCGCCGCCGGCGAGCAACTCAGAGTGGCTCCCCTGCTCGACGATTCGCCCACCGTCCATGACGATCACCCGATCTGCCCGCTGGGCAGTCGTCAAACGGTGGGCGATCACGATCGCCGTGCGCCTTTCGAGAAGATGATCGAGCGCCGATTCGACCATCTCTTCCGTTTCCGGATCGAGGTTGGACGTTGCCTCGTCGAGTACGACCACCGCAGGGTTCGCAACGAACGCTCTCGCGAGCGCAACGAGCTGCCGTTCACCGGACGACAGCCGGCTCCCCCGCTCGCGGACATCCGTGTCGAGGCGCTCGGGAAGCGAGCGGACCCACTCGGCGATCCCCATCGATTCACAGATACGCCACAACTCCTCATCCGCTATGCCGGGCCTCGCGAATGACAGGTTCTCCCTCAAGGAGCCGGAGAAGAGAAAACCCTCCTGGGGAACCATCGAGAGCGACCGCCTGAGATCGCCCGACGACAGCTCACGCAGGTCCACGCCATCGAGAGCGATTCGACCCTCGGACGGATCGTAGAAGCGGACGGCGAGCTTGGCGATGGTCGACTTGCCGGCACCTGTCTCACCCACAACGGCAATCCGCTCTCCGCAGCGGACCGTCAGATCGATGTCGTGGAGCACCGGCACATCGGGGCTGTAGCCAAAGGTCACGTGCTCGAAGACGATCTGGCCGCACGCGTCGTCCTGGATCGGAACCGGGACCTCGGCAATAGCGAGAGCAGGCTCCGTGTCGAGAATGCCAAACAGCTTGCCCAGTGCGGCCAAAGCAGCTTGGAGGAGGTTGTAGACATTCGAGAGCTGCACGATCGGGTCGAAGAAGTACCCGAGATAGAGGAGGAACGCGACGAGCGATCCGAAGCTCAGATCGCCGGCGAGCACGCGACGGCCCCCGAACAGAAGTACCAGCGCCGTGCCGACCGTCGAGATGAAGTCGACCGACGGGAAGTAGGAGGCAATGGCCCTGGCTGCCTGGAGGTTCGCTTCGAAGTACTTCTGGTTCACCCGACCGAACTCGAGGAGCTGCCTCCGCTCCTGCGTATAGGCCTGCACGACTCGGACACCCGAGATCCCCTCCTGAAGCGTCCCCAGCACTCGGCCGATCTGCTCCCTGATCGCTTCGTACGCCCGGTTCGCATAGGTGCGGAACACGATCGAGACGACGACCAGCGCCGGCAGCAATGTGAGGACAGTCCACGCGAGCCCGGTATCGATCGAGAACATGGCCACAGTCACACCGACCACCATCAGCACGCTCGTGATCACCGAGATCGCCCCTTGGTCTACGAACGCCGTCAGTGCTTCGACGTCGGACGTCATGCGAGACACCAGGACCCCGACCTTGGATCTCGAGAAGAACCCTACGTCGAGGCTCATCATGTGCCGGAAGACTCGTACCCGCATGCCCTGGAGATAGCGCTCACCCACCGCGGCGACCTGATACACGGAGAACCTCTGCGTGAAGTACTGAGCGACAAGCACGACGAGGTAGGCGACTGTCGCTTCAACGACGACCCTGATGTCCCCGGACGTGACCCCATCGTCGATGCCGACGCGCAGAACGAGCGGCCCGGCGAGCCTGGCGAGCGTCGCGAGGAAGGTCAGGGCAAGCGCCCACAGGGCTGCGCCAAGGAGGGGCCGTCCATGCCTGGCTGCTCTGCGGATGAGGTGAAAGGGACGCTCGATCTTGTGATCGCCGCCGTAGCGCGCATACATCATGACGACGGCTCCGTCATCGTCTCGGCGAGTATCTGGCGGTACCGAGCGGACTCGACGAGGAGCCGCTCGTGTGTGCCGGACGCGATCACTCGCCCGTCGTCGAGCAACAGCACATTGTCGGCGAGTGTCAAGGTGGATGTGCGATGGGCGATGATGATCGTCGTCCGGTCCTCCATCACTTCTTCGAGTGCATCTCTGATCTCGCGTTCGGTGATCGCATCGACCGACGAGGTTGCGTCGTCCAGAATCAGAATCCTCGGATCACGCAGGATCGCCCTCGCCAGAGCGATCCGCTGACGCTGTCCACCGCTGAGGCTGTAGCCTCGTTCGCCGACGACGGTGTCATAGCCATCGGCGAGTTGCGAGATGAATTCGTGCGCCTGGGCGAGACGCGCGGCGAGACGTACCTGTTCTTCGGTGGCGTCGGGCGCGCCGAACGCGATGTTCTCCCCGATGGTCGCCGAGAACAAGAATGGTTCTTCGAACACGAGGGCCACTTGGTTTCGAAGGTCGTCGATCCGGAGCCTGCGTACGTCGACGCCGTCGATGGTGACGGTTCCACTGTCCGGGTCGTAGAAGCGGGGCACAAGGTAGGCGAAGGTCGTTTTGCCGGATCCTGTTGATCCGACGAGCGCGACGGACGTGCCGGCGGGAATCGTCAGATCGACGTCACGCAGGACCGCAGACCCGTCCGGGTAGGCGAACGAGACATGTTCCAGCCTGAGCATCCCCAGCCCGTCGGGAATGGCTACCGGGTGTTCGGGTGATGAGATGTCGGGGGCGGTGCGTAGCAGCTCCATCACTCTCGATGCTGCTGCTGCCGACCTGGGCAGCTCGGCGAAGAACCAACCGGTGATCCGAAGCGGGAACATCAGCACGGCCATGTACTGAGTGAACGCGACGAAATCACCGAGCGTCATCGAGCCCCCGATCACCCTGCTGCCTCCCACCGCCAACACGGCGGCCGTTGCGAGAGCCGGGATCAGCTCGAACATCGGCACGTAGACCGAACGAAGGTGGAGCATCTCCATGGTGCGGGAGTAGATGCGGTCGGCGCTCGCCGACAGACGCCCGACGACTGTGTCTTCCCGCCCATACGACTTGACGACGCGCACGCCTGCGACCACCTCTTCAACCACTCGCGACAAGTCTGCGAGCCGTTGTTGCACTTCCCACGAGACGCCGAGGATGCGCGTCGCGTAGCGGTTGGCGAGTAGGAACAGCGCCGGTACGGATAGCGCGGCGATCACGCCAAGCACCGGGTCCAGCACGATGAGCATCACCACCACGATCACGGTGAGGGCAACGTTGGCGACGGTGATGGGCAACATCGAGAAGATCACCCGAACCTGCGAGAGGTCAGAGGAGGCACGAGCCATGAGTTCCCCGGTCGGGACCCTGTCGTGAAAGCTGAACGCGAGACGCTGGACATGTTCGAACAGCCGGTTCCTCAGATCGGTTTCGGCCCTATAGGCAAGGCTGAACGCGAAGAACCTCCGGCCGCCAATGCCGAGTGCTTTCAGGAGACCGACTGCGACGATCAACCAGAACAACGGCACGAGGAGATCAGGTCGACTTCCGTCAATGGCCCTGTCCACGACGAGCTTCGTCAGGTAGGGGACGGCTGCGACCATCGACATCCAGAGGAGGGCGCTGCCGATCGAGAGTGCCGACGCCTTTCGGTACCGGAGGAGGGTTCTGCCGAGCAGGCCCATGCCCACTCTGACCGCGGGATCGCGAAGCGTCATCGGAGGCGACGACGCCGGGTGATCTCGGCGGAGACGGACGCGGTAAGGATGATCACATAGGCGATGATGTAGAGCCAGAGCAGCAACACGGCGAGAGTGAAGACCGCGAACGTCGCGCCGGGCGCTCCGCCACGCCAGTCGATGAACACCTGGAATGCGAGGGAGAATCCGACGATCCCCGCCGTGCTTGCCAGCGATGCCATAGCGATCCCCGGCAGGCGTCGCGGGGGCCCGTACCGGTAGAACAGCCAGAGGAAAGCAAGAACACCGACCGAGGCGATCGGGATCCTGAGCGACGACCAGACGGTATGAAGTCCGCTGATGCCCGTGATCGTCTCGAGTTGATCGGCAATGACGCCGCCGACGGGAATCAGCAGCATCGTGAGTGCGAACACGATGGCGCCGCCCATGGTGAGCATGATCGATACGAGCCTGACTTTCCACCACGGGCGGTCTTCCTCGAGTTCCTCGATCTGACGCAAGACGCGAATCAGGGTGAGTACGCCGCGAGAGGCGGACCAGCCGGCGACAAGGAGGCCGACGACGATGAATGCGCCCGTCCGGGAGGGCAGCACCTCAGCGACTCCGTTGATCACTTCGGCGATCTGTCTCGCCATGTCGGGCGGGAGTAGACCGGACAGCGCGGCCTCGGTCGCCTGTGCGTCCTTGCCGAACAGCGACGCGACGAGCAACAGCACGGCGGCGATCGGCACGAGCGCGAAGAACAGGTTGTAGGCGACCGCGGCCGCGAGAACGCTCGGTTCGGCGGAGCTGAAGCGTTTCATGAATCGGAACGCGGGTCGATGTTCGATGCGGTCGAGGTTCACCGGGGCAAGGTTAGAAGCACATGCCGCAGACCCGGCATATGCGGTCAGACGCGAAGGTGCTCGCGCACCCTGAACGTGATTCGCTGTGCCTCCACCCCGTCGATCGAGACAACGAACGAATACCCTCCTTCGCGCGGGAAGACGAGCCCATTGATGGTGAGCGCTCGAACGACCCCCACGTCCACACCGTCAGGGAGGCCACTGGGACGTCCGGACCGGAACTTCTGGGTGATCGTCTTGCCTCCGAACACGCTGTGCCCGTCCTCATCGACGAGATCGACAGACAGGGTGAACTCGTTTTCGATCTGCGTCCATGGCACTCGGACACGCACGCCGACACCGAGACTCGGGTGTCGTGCCGGGAAACGTGCTGCATAGAGCGTGTCCCAGCCGCCGCCCAGCACGTACAGCTTGCCGGCGACCGCCTGCACGGCGTCCGCCAGGATGGCAACCTCGATCTCAGGGGCGAACAACGTCATGGGACAAGCCTAGGGCCCTAGGCAGTCTCCAGCTTCCAGCGGCCAGCCCGCGATCGCGAGAGCTTGGCGCCCTCGGGGCGACCCTGCCGACTCTTGCTAGAGACTGAAGACTGAAGACTGAAGACTCGCCCCACGAGCCCTAGGCTCTCCCCATGGACTGGTACAAGGATGCGATCTTCTACGAAACCCACATCCGCTCCTTCTACGACTCGAACGGTGACGGCTTTGGCGACCTTCGGGGTCTGACCTCGAGACTCGACTACCTGGTCGATCTCGGCATCACCGCCATCTGGCTCCTGCCCTTCTACCCGTCACCCCTCAGGGACGACGGGTACGACGTCGCCGATTACACGTCGATCGATCCGAGATACGGGACGATCGGCGACTTCACGGCTCTCCTCGCCGAGGCGCACCGACGGAACCTCAGAATCGTCACCGAGCTGATCGTCAACCACACCTCCGATCAGCACCCGTGGTTCCAACGAGCACGACGTGCGCCGGTCGGTTCGATCGAACGGAACTTCTACGTGTGGAGCGACTCGCCGGACCGATACCCCGACACACGCATCATCTTCACCGACAGCGAGGACTCGAACTGGGCATGGGATCAGATCGCAGGTGCCTACTACTGGCATCGATTCTTCTCCCATCAGCCGGATCTCAACTACGACAACCCTGCCGTTCGCCAGGCGGTGCTCGACGCGATGGACTTCTGGCTCGACCTCGGCGTCGACGGGTTGCGCCTGGATGCGGTCCCCTACCTGTATGAACGCGACGGCACCAACTGCGAGAACCTGCCCGAAACGCATGCCGAGCTGAAGCACATCCGCTCACACATGGACACGAAATATCGGGATCGAATGCTGCTCGCCGAGGCCAACCAGTGGCCCGGCGACGCGGTCGAGTACTTCGGGGAGGGTGACGAGAGCCACATGAACTACCACTTCCCGCTGATGCCCCGCCTGTTCCTCGCGTTGGCACGCAGTGATCGGGGGCCTATCGAGTGGATCCTCGATCGCACTCCAGAGATCCCCACCTCGGCTCAGTGGGGCATCTTCCTTCGGAACCACGATGAGCTGACCTTGGAGATGGTCACCGAGGAGGAGCGGGCCGAGATGTACGCCTTCTACGCCAGGGACCCTCGCGCCAAGCTCAACGTCGGTATCAGGAGGCGTCTCGCGCCGCTGCTCGACAATGATCCGCGGCGGCTCCGTCTCATGTTCTCCCTTCTGCTTGGTCTGCCCGGGAGCCCGTTCATCTACTACGGCGACGAACTCGGCATGGGTGACGATCTGAAGCTTCCCGACAGGGACGGCGTTCGGACCCCCATGCAGTGGGATGGATCCCGCAACGGCGGGTTCTCGACCTCGAGCGAGACGTTCGCCCCGATCATCGACGACGACGTGTTCGGGTATCGAGCGGTGAACGTGGCTGCGGCCGTCGGCGATGAGTCCTCACTGTGGCATTGGATTCGAAAGGCGATCGCGATCCGGCAGCGGCACCCGGCGTTCGGGCGGGGATCGGTCGAGTTCCTGCGTCCGTCGGACTCGGCGGTGCTCGCGTTTGCCCTCCACTACGAGCAGGACTCTGTGGTCGTCGTTGCGAATCTGTCCGACAGTGTCCGTCGCGCAGACGTTGGTGTCGAGGGGATCGACGAGTTCAGTGGCACGAGGTACACAGGGCAACCGCTCGAGATCGAACCGTACGGCTACCGCTGGATCACTCGGCTTCCGGTGGGCGGCGAAGGCGCTTGAGGACTCCCCTCGCACGTTTCGCTTGGATACGCCGTCGGCGTGCCTCGGGGGGCGGTTTGGTCGGAACGCGAGGCGTCTCCTCGACCAGTGCCTCCCGGAGGGTTGCGACGAGTCGTCGTCTTGCCGTCTGACGGTTGCGCCATTGCGAGCGTTCCTCGTCGGCGCCGACAACCAGCATCCCGCCCTTCAGTGTGAGCCGTTCGACCAGCTTGCCTCTCGTCACCTCGTCGAACGCAACGGACGCGCCGACGTCGAACACCAACTCCACGCCGGTGTGCGAACGGTTCGCATGCTGACCTCCTGGACCGCCGGTTGTGCGAAACCGCCATACGAGCTCGTCGGCCGGGATCTCGATCTGCTCCGTGACGCGGAGTGGGTCACCGCTCATTGCTCACTCCGTTTCGGTTTGCCGAGGTCGGTTCGGGGAATCCGATCCACGAGGCTCCACAGTTTGGGCACCTTGTAGCCGGCCAGACGATCCCTGGCCCACGCAGCAAGCTCGGCCTCGTCGACGGTCGGCGCCACAACGACCGCTCGCAGCGTACGTCCCCACCGTTGGTCGTCCACACCGGTAACGACCACATCCACGACCTGCGGATGCTGCGACAGCACCGCTTCCACCTCGGCCGGGTACACGTTCTCTCCTCCGGTGATCACCATGTCGTCCAGGCGTCCCAGCACGACGAGCTTTCCCTCGTCGTCCATCATGCCGGCATCACCCGTGCGGTACGGCCCGACTCGTGGGGTCTGTCGCCAGTACCCGGACGACACCATCGGCCCCTCGACAACGATCTCACCGTGGTCGATGCCGATAGCTACACCGGGGAGCGGTGTGACCGCGCGGGCACCGGGACGACCCGTTGCCACCTGCGCGGCGGTCTCGGTCGCCCCATATGTGGGTACTGCGGGAATGCCGAGATCGTTCGCCTGCTCGAGCAGTCCGGGAGGTAGTGGGCCACCCCCGACCAGCACCGTCCTGAGCCGCTCGAACGGTCCCTCAGCGTAGGGGATGAGTCTCGAGAGCATGTTCGGTACGAATGACGCGAACTCCACGTCGTGAAGTAGCGACGCGGTGCGTTCCGGATCGAAGCGACGCTCCAGAACAACGGTGCCACCCACATGCACCGACCTGGTCAGGATCGAGAAACCGCCCACGTGGTTGAGTGGTAGGACTGCCAGCCAGCGGTCGCCCGAACGGTGACCGAGAAACGAGGCCGATGCGTCTGCTGCAGCGAGCAGGTTCCCCGCCGTCAGCACGACGCCCTTGGGTTCGCCGGTCGAGCCGGACGTGGAGAACACCGCGACCGGTCGGCTCGCATCGGTCTCGTGAGGTTCGATCTCAGGCCCGTCGAGACCCAGCGGCTCGACGAGTTTCGCATCGAACCTTCGGCACAGTTCGGCGATTTCGGACCCGGTCAGCGCGGTTCCGATCGGCAACAAGATTCCTCCGGCTCGCGGCACGGCGAGCATCGTGATCACCGCCTCGACCGTCGATTCGGCCACCACCCCAACCAGCTCACCAGGCTCGATCACCGCGCGCACGTGGCCCGCCTCGCGGCTGATCATCTCCTCCGCGTGGGCGTACGAGATCGACTCCCCGCCCGTCACGAGGAACGCCGTGTCGGGGATGCGTTTCGCCTGTTCCGACGGCCACTCATTCACCCTCACTACAGTACCGGGCAGGCAACGGAGGCTCGATGACCACAGTCTCAGAGTTGTTCGACCCCGACCGATGGGTAGAGGTCGAACGGTTCGACGACATCACCTACCACCGTGCGATCGATCAAGGCACCGTACGGATCGCGTTCAACCGACCGGAAGTCCGCAACGCCTTTCGTCCGCACACCGTCGATGAGTTGCATGCGGCGCTGGACCACGCACGTATGACCACTGACGTGGGAGTCGTCCTGCTCACCGGCAACGGCCCGTCTCCCAAGGATGGGGGATGGGCGTTCTGCTCCGGGGGGGACCAACGCATCCGAGGCGCCGACGGCTACCTGTACGAAGACGCCGATGGCGTCGACGCTGCCCGTCTCGGCAGGCTCCACATCCTCGAGGTTCAGCGCCTCATCCGCTTCATGCCGAAGGTGGTCATCGCACTCGTACCCGGCTGGGCCGTGGGCGGTGGCCACAGCCTTCACGTGGTATGCGATTTGACGATCGCGTCACGCGAGCACGGGATCTTCAAGCAGACGGACGCCGACGTCGCGTCCTTCGACGGAGGCTACGGCTCGGCACTCCTCGCCCGCCAGATCGGGCAGAAGCGGGCCAGAGAAGTGTTCTTCCTCGGACGTGACTACTCGGCGGACGAGGCGTTGGCGATGGGTGCGATCAACGCGTCGGTGCCGCATGTCGACCTGGAGAAGATCGGGCTCGAGTGGGCGGCCGAGATCAACGGGAAGAGCCCGACGGCGGTTCGGATGCTCAAGTTTGCCTTCAACCTGCTCGACGACGGCCTGGTCGGCCAACAACTCTTCGCCGGCGAAGCGACCCGTCTCGCCTACGGCACCGACGAAGCCAGAGAGGGCCGTGACGCGTTCCTCGAGAAGCGCCGGCCCGACTGGTCCCGCTACCCGCACCACTTCTGAGATGCCGCCCGATCCCGAAACGAGACTCGGTGCCTGGTACCTGGCATCGCGTCCTCACACGCTCCCTGCGGCGGTCGCCCCGGTCGCCGTGGCAGCGGGGTTGGCCATCAAGGACGGCGTCTTCCGATGGGGTCCCTTCCTCGCAGCTGCGATCGGGGCGCTCGCGATTCAGGTTGCCGCCAATTTCACGAACGACCTATCCGATGCGCGCAAAGGAGCCGACAACGAGGATCGCATCGGACCGCGCCGTGCGGTCGCGTCGGGGCTGTTGAGCGAACCGGCGATGACGGTCGCCACCGTCATGGCGTTCTCGGTCGCAACCGCTGCCGGCGTGTACCTCGTCACGCAGGCCGGTTGGATCATCGTCATCGTCGGAGTGGCGTCGATCTTCGCCACGCTGGGATACGTCGGAGGGCCGCGACCGTACGGGTACCGGGGGCTTGGTGAGGTGTTCGTGTTCGTGTTCTTCGGCCTGGTGGCAACGGTCGTGTCGCGCTTCGTGTACGACCGAAGCGCCCCTGCCGATGCCTGGCTACTTGCGATCCCCATGGGCTTTCTGGTCACCGCGATCCTGGTCGCGAACAACGTTCGGGACATCGACACCGATCGAGCGGCAGGCAAGCGGACGCTGGCAGTGATCCTGGGGCGTGAACGAACGCGCGTCTTCTTCGATGTGTTGGTGTGGGGCGCGTTCGTTCTGGTGGTCGTGTTCGTCGTGGGAGGGTGGACGCCACCGCTGTCCCTCTTGACGCTGCTGGCGGCCCCTTTGGCCGTCCCGATCACCAGAGCCATTCGCACGGCGACTGACGGTCCCTCCCTGATCGTCGCTCTGAAGGGGATCGCTCGGCTGGACTTGATCTTCGGCCTTCTCCTTGCGCTCGGGGTCGCTCTGTGAACCAACCAAGGCAATCTCTTATACTCGGGTGCGTCTTACATACAACAGGCTGATACTGCGCGCTCTCGAGGTTCGAATAAGGGACTTTCGGCCCTATTCCAACAGCATGTCGGCAACGATCCATGGCGTACAGTTTTGGGGTCGACAGAAAGGGTCGAGGATGAGACGCTCGTTGTTGCTCTTGGCCGTGCTCGCGCTGGTCGTCGCGGCATGCACAGGCCCGGCAGGCCCGGTTGGACCCGAGGGTCCCCAGGGTGTCGCCGGTCCTGCGGGACCGCAGGGACCGGCAGGAGAGAACGCCACCTTCACCGCGACCGACCTCACGTGCACGGAGTGCCACAACGACGGGTCGACGCTCACCGGCAAGGCCCTCGAGTGGTCGACGTCGGGACATGGAATGGGAACCACGTACCTACGCGCGACCACTGCCTCGTGCGCGGGATGCCACTCGGGCAACGGCTTCACCGACCGCATCACCGCAGGGATCTCGAATCCCGATGAGGTCGCTGATGGCCAGCACGACCCGACGAGGGAAGACTGCCGCGCCTGCCACCAGATCCACACCACGTACACCAGCGACGACTTCGCGTTGACGACGACGGACCCGGTGGTCCTGTACGCGAGCGGCGAAACGTTCGATCTCGGAATGGGCAACCTGTGCGCCAACTGCCACCAGCCGAGGAGAACCCTCCCCGAGGCCGCTGCGGATGGCACGATCGAGATCGACAGCACGCACTGGGGCCCGCACCATGGTCCGCAGTCGGCGGTCATGTTGGGCATCGGCGGTTCGACGGACGGTAGCCCCGCGGCCCACTACCAGCTGATTGCAGATGGCTGTCCTGCATGCCATATGGGTGAGAACGCCAACCACTCGTTCGCTCCCGACACGGCCAACTGCCAGGGGTGCCACGAGGGCCTGGACACGTTCGACTACAACGGTGTCCAAACCGAGATCAAGGATCTCTTCGACCAGCTCGGCCAGGCCCTCCAGGCCAAAGGGCTGCTCGATGCGGACCTGACGCTGGTTCCAGGAAGCTATCCAGCAGCACAAGCAGGAGCCGCGTGGGACTACGAGATGATCAGCGACGACGGAAGCTGGGGTGTGCACAACCCGGGCTATGTCAAGGCACTGCTCACCGCAGACATCGCAGCCCTGCAGTAGAACACACGTCGACCCTTGTGAGAGCGGCGCCCGTCGGGCGCCGCTCTTGCGTTCTCAATCTTCAGTCTCCAGTCCTCAGTCCTCAGTCAGAACGCTGCCTGCAGCACCGCTAGACCGTGGGCGAGTGTGGACTACCGAGAACCTAGAGCTGTCCTCCCGCTTCCTCCCCGGCGCGCCGAGTGTTGGGGGTCCGGCCGCCCCACCCAAGACTGACACAGTGAGATGTCCGAGGCGCAGACGAGGCCGGAGGGGGCCGTTCCCACCGATCTGGGCCGTCAACCCTTGACCACAGCGACCCAAAACCGGTGAGCCGTCGCTCGGAGCGGTGCACCCGCCTTTTCGACTTCCGAGTGTGGCCGCTCGAGGTGCGTGCGATCGCGTCGAACGCCGCTACTCGCCACGGGACCGCTCTCAGGTAGGAGACGAGTGCGCCGACGTCTGAGAACTTCTCCAAGGACCTCATCGCCGGCATTCACCTCGATCCCGGCCTGCTCGTCCGCGGCAAACGTGAGATCCCATCAGGCAACCTCCGTCCGAACCACGCAACACTTCGCGGAGCCGTCCCGCTGCGTGAGGAAGACTCCACCGGGTGACCCGTTCGGTCGGCGAGTGGCCTCATGCCGGTTCATGATCAGATCGAACGCTCTCAGCCATCAGCCATCAATGACGAAGCTGCTCACCGCGAGCCGCGGTTCATGATTCGGGCGGATGACTGATGACTCAGGACTGAAGACTCAGTACCCCTGCTCGGGTGTGTGGCACGAGGTGCATTTCTCTATCTTCCATGCGCCCCCGATCGGAACGGGATGCTTGAAATCGAGACCGTTGATGCTGGAGTCGAGATCGGCGAGGTTCGCAGATTGTCCTTGCGCGGTGATGATGTGGCACACGTCACACTCCGACGAGACCGTTGTCCCGTCATACGTCTGGAGATCCGAGTTGTGGCATCTGAAGCAGCCGTCGTTGGTGAAGTGGCTGAGGTTGTTCTCACGAGTCCTGTAGTCGGTCTTCATCTCGGGGAAGAAGTTCTGGTTGTAGATCACCACTAGCGTCGCGGCCGCCTGGTCGACCTTCGCCTGATCCACGGTGCCCGCATACTTCTCTGAGTAGAACGCCTCGAGACCCGTCCTGATGGCTTCGTCGGCCTGGTCCCTGGTCGTGTAGGGAGCGTTCAGGAGGTTGAGCCCCTCCCATCGCACGAACGGCAGGTCGGTCGAGATGGTGCCCTTGGTCATCTCGAGGTTGATAGCGGTGGCCGGCGGCTCGTAGTCGTGACTTGGCCTGTTGTGGCAGTCGATGCAGTCGAGCGTCCTCACTTCGATGCCTGCGGCGTTCAAGTCGACCTGCTGACCGTTCTTCCAGTACTCGGTCACCTTGTCGGTCGTCTTGTCGGTCAGCCGAACCCAGACCATGTCCTGTCGTTTCGGATCGTCGGTCGCGTACTCGATCGTGGTGCTGCCGAGCATATGCCAGTGGATGCCTCCCACCTGGCCGGTTCTCGGGTCACCGCCACCGATCTTGACAGCGAGACTGATCGTCCACGGAGTGTTGTTCTCGTCCGTGCGGAAGTACGTCTTCGTGACGAGCTTGTCGCCGTAGAACTGCTGGGGCCAGTGACATCCTTCGCACGTCTCCTGCGCGGGACGGAGGCTGGTCACCGGAGTGACGATAGGCCGATCGTAGGTATTGGTGATCGTCTTCCACACCTGCCGCAAACCGTCGATCTTCGACCTCACGAAGAACGATGCGCCCGGTCCGATGTGGCACTGGGCGCAGGCAACCTTGGCGTGCGGCGAATGCTGGTATGTGACCCACTCCGGTTCCATTACGGTGTGGCACGACTCGCCACAGAACGACGACGAGTCGGTCACCTCGTACCCCTTGAACCCGCCCCATGCGACCGTACCAACGAGCACAGCGGAAAGGACGCCGAATATCGCGAGGGACCGCATGTACCTGGGGCTGGACGGCTCAACGCGAAGATTGAACCGGATGCGCTCGCCGCGCTTGCGGGCTCTCACGACCTGGATCCGGATCGCGATCGCAAACAGAATCGCGCCCAACAGGACGATTACAGGGAACCCGATGAAGGTAACGAGTCCCCTATACGGGTTGGAGACGGGTGAACTGAGGTCGACGAACGCCAGGACCGCGAATCCCAACAGCCCTGCGAGTACCAACGCCCCACCGACGGCAGCGAGCGGATGTCGGTACAGGCTCCGTACCTCGGTCTTCACCTCTTCGGTGTCGGTGCCGTTGCCGCCGGTGTTCTCGTCGCTACCGGTGTTCTCGGTGTTCTCGGCCGAATCCTCGATCTCGTCGCTCACGGTCCCTCCTCGAGGCACCGACGGTAGCCGGTGCCCAGTCCCCTCCCGTAGGGCTGATAGACCCTTCTACGGGACTCCTGTCCCCTTTTCCTCCACCCCTCAGCCATAACCGGATGGCCGAAGATGTCGTCCCAACCATAATCGTCACAGGCCCCGCACGAGTTCCTCGATGGACGGCCCCTCCACCACCTCGATGCCGTACGTCACACGGGTTCCAGGCATCTCGAGATCGAGCAACGGCAGCAGGTTGACGGGTGTGGCGACGATCACCACATCCGGCTTGGATCGTCTGATCGTTTCTGCGAGTTCGTCCCGCTGGACCTGCCCATAGCCCATGGCGGGAAGCAGCGCCCCGATGTGCGGGTACTTCTCGAACGTTGCAGCGATCGACCCGACGGCGAACGGTCTCGGGTCGATCAGTTCGGCCGCTCCTCCGGTCTGGGCCGCGATGACTCCCGCACCGTACGCCATGCTTCCGTGGGTGAGGGTCGGACCGTCCTCGATGACGAGCACCCGCTTCCCCACGATGAACTGGGGGTCGGCGAGGGTGATCGGTGACGTCGTCTTCACGAGGGTGGCACCGGGGTTTGCGAGCCGCACATTCCGAACCACCTGGTCGACGTCATCCGGTTTGGCCGTCCCGACCTTGTTCACGACGACCACGTCGGCCCGTCGAAGGTTGGCTTCACCCGGCCAGTACCGCAGTTCGTGTCCGGGACGGTGGGGATCGACGACGCAGATGTGCAGATCCGGTCGATAGAACGGCAGGTCGTTGTTGCCTCCATCCCACAGGATGACGTCGGCCTCTTGCTCGGCGACCTTCAGGATGGCCCCGTAGTCGACACCGGCGAAGATCACCCCACCCTGTTCGATGTAGGGCTCGTACTCCTCGCGCTCTTCGATCGTGCAGTCCGCATCGATGAAATCCTGGTACGTCGCGAACCGCTGGACGGCCTGCGCGGCGAGGTCTCCGTAGGGCATCGGATGCCTGACTGCCGCGACCCGCTTCCCGTCGCCGGCGAGGGCGTGCCATACGGCTCGACTGAGTGGCGACTTGCCGGAACCCGTCCGAACGGCTGTGACTGCAACGACAGGGAGACGCGAGTCGATCATCGTCTCTGAGCCGAGCAACTCGAACGATGCGCCGGCCGCCACCGTCCGAGCGGCCATGTGCATCACATGCTCATGGGTGACATCCGAGTACGAAAAGACCGCGGTGTCGACCGCATATGCCGCAATCAATCGCTCCAACTCCACTTCGGACACGATCGGGATGCCGTCGGTGTACAGAGGTCCGGCGAGCGCGGCGGGGTATCTCCGATCGTCGATGTTGGGGATCTGTGTGGCAGTGAACGCGACCACCTCTACGTCGGGATCATCGCGATACATCACATTGAAGTTGTGGAAGTCCCGCCCTGCGGCGCCCAAGATCAGTATCCGCTTGCCCATACCTATCCTCCTCGGTTCCATTCTCGTCCGTCAACTGCTCCCGACCAGAAACCGGCCCACCTCGTCAGCGACCTTGTCGGGCGCTTCACCAATCACAGCATGACCCGCTCCTTCCACCGTGACAAGCATCCCGCGTGGAGCTGCAGAGGCGATTCGCGTGCCGATCGCAACGTAGGCAGGGTCGAGTGCACCAGCGACGACCAGCACTGGCATCCGGAGCTCCCCCAGTCGGCCACCGAAGTATGGTTGAGAGCCCTGACCCATTCCGCGAAGCGCGGCTGCGAGCCCCGCTGTGCGGTTCTCGAGACGAAGCTTCCTGTCCCGTTCACACCACTCGGATCCACGACGGTGCAGGCCATCGAGCAACGGCTGAGCGAGCCAGCGATCGATGAACGGCTCGAGTCCCTCGCTCTCGATCCGGTCGGCGAGCACGGCGTCCGACTTCAGCCGATCTCTGCGCAGGCCTGGATCGGCGATTCCGGGGCTGGACGACACGAGGATCAGGTGAGATACCGACCGGGGATACTCGACGGCTACTCCCAACGCGATGCGCCCGCCCTGTGAGTAGCCGAGGAGGGGCCTGCGCTCGACGGTCTGCGCCACCGACCTCACGGCCGACTCGAAGGCGGGCGGAATGCCACCCGCTGCTCCATGGCCGGGCAGATCCGGTGCGTCCACCTGCCACGGAAGGAACGCAGCGAACTCCTCGAACATCCCTCCGTGCTGTGTGAAGCCATGCAACGCGACGATCGCCGGTTCGACGCCTGGGAATCTTCGAACGGTTTCCATCGCCTGTATTGTTGCTCCCCGTGAACGACAGCGCCTATCAGGCGGCCGCCCTATTCGTCGATGCGCTCGCACGACTCGGGCTTCGCCACGCGTGCGTCACGCCCGGATCTCGAAGCACTCCCCTCGCCCTGGCGTTCGCCGAGCATCCTGACGTCGCCGACTGGATCCACCACGACGAACGGTCATCGGCGTTCTTTGCCCTCGGAATCGCGAAAGTGACTCGAACTCCCGCCGCGATCATCACCACATCCGGCACAGCTGCGGCCGAACTCCTCCCTGCTGCCGTCGAAGCACGCCACGCGGGGGTTCCCCTGCTCTTGCTCACCGCCGACCGGCCCCCCGAGCTCAGAGGAATCGGCACTCCGCAGACGATCGACCAGGTGAACCTGTTTGCGAACGCGACCCGAATGTCGCTCGATGTCCTCCTGGTGGACATGCCTACGGGAGAAGTCGAGGCGCTCGCCGTGACGGCGTGGAGTGAGGCGGTGCGAAGACCCCGTCGCCCCGTCCACATCAACATGGCATTCCGAGAACCCTTCGTACCCACGACACTCGACCGACCCAGGGCGTCGGTGACTCCGACGCGAACAACCGATCCCGTCCTCGAGGAGGACGAGCTCCGCGAGATGTCATCGATGCTCGGTGCGAAGCGTGCCCTGACGATTGCCGGCCCAATCGACGAGCCGGGGTTCCCCGACCATGTTCTCGCGTTGGCGACGACCTCCGGGTGGCCGATCGTCGCGGACCCTCTGAGCCAGCTCCGGAGCAAGGTTTCCGATCTCGTCCTCGATGCCGGGGACGCCCTGTTTGCCGCCGGTCGTCTGCCGGCGAAGCCCGAGGTGATCGTCCGGCTCGGGGCAACGGTCACGTCGAAGGCGATCTCCTCCTGGCTGGCGGATCATCGGAAGATTCCACAGGTCGTCGTCGACGAAGAAGGTCGGGACGCGTCGCGCAGCGCAGCGAAGGTTCTCTCCATCGACCCGATCACGTTCGTTCGTTCACTCCAAGTGGAGCCGGCCCCCGACGAGTGGGCCGACCAGTGGACGGACGCCGACCGGCGAGCACGCGCCGCGCTTCGAGGATCACCATTTCCTTCGGAACCAGCGGTGGTCGAGATCCTTGCCGAGTGCCTCCCCATCGAGTCGGTGCTCTTCGTGGCATCGTCCATGCCGATTCGCAATGTCGACCGATACCTTTCACGGGTCGATGCCCGCGTCCTGTCCAACAGGGGCGCAAACGGGATCGACGGCCTGATCTCATCTGCACTGGGTGTCGCAGCGACGGGGCGGCGCACATTCGTACTGGCCGGTGATCTCTCGTTGTTGCATGACGTAGGTTCCCTTGCGACTGCCGTTCGACTCGACCTTCCGATCACGATCGTCGTCGTGAACAACGATGGCGGCGGGATCTTCTCGTTCCTCCCCCAGGTGGCGCTTCCCCGCCACTTCGAGCGTGTCTTCGGCACACCCCACGGCCTCTCGTTCGTGCCCATCGCCGACGCATTCGGGCTCCGCGCCGTGCACGCCGACACCGCTGATCGGCTGGCATCGGAACTCGCCCTACCAGGCCTCATAGAGGTGACGACCGACAGGGCTCGCGAAGTCGAGCTGCAGGCAAGAGCCCTCGAGAGAGTCGCGTCGTCGTAGCGTCAGCCGGTCAGGACATCGAGGATCGCTGCGAGTTTCGCCTCGGTCTCGGCCACCTCGGCTGCCGGGATGGAATCCCGGACGATCCCGGCCCCCGCGTAGACCTGCGCGATCGAGCTACGAAACAGAGTCCCTCGGAGAGCGATGATGGCCTCTCCGTCGCCGTTCTCATCCATCCAGCCCAGCGCTCCCGCGTACCACCCCCGGTCGAATGGCTCGTTCTCTTTGATGAAGAGGAGTGCAGCATCGGTTGGCGTGCCCGCAACGGCAGGGGTCGGGTGCAACGCCTGCGCGAGGTCGATGAGGCTGACGCCCGGGAGCGCCGTTCCAACGATCTCCGTCCCGAGGTGTTGAATGTTGGGCAGGCGAACCACCGATGGCGTGTCGGGGACGGCCAGCTCGGTCGTGACGGCCCTCAAGATGCGAGCGACCTCGTCGACGACGATTCGATGTTCCTCGCCTTCCTTCGAAGCAGCGAGCAGTGCGATCGCGATCCGTTCGTCGTCATCA
>Ga0307440_1000110_pt1 | contig 35642 bp, 36 predicted proteins | sample SalMarWE160410MG_FD_202150 | JGI IMG/M metagenome (GOLD analysis project Ga0307440, IMG submission 202150) | Salt marsh sediment microbial communities from the Plum Island Ecosystem LTER, Massachusetts, United States - WE1604-10 | ecosystem: Environmental > Aquatic > Marine > Intertidal zone >...
AACAGATATCGGGCGGCTTCATCGGGACTCAGCCTCCGCTGCCCTCTGAGGGTGCACGTGACCCCGTATTCGGTCTCCAGTCCGTAGATGCGGCGCTGCATCGACTCAGCGTACGCCGCCCCGTCAGGAGAGCGCGGCAGCCACGTCGGCGTCCGAGAGCCGCCGGAACGTTCGGCGGCTCTCCGTACCGTCCAACACCGCGGCTTCCCAGCCATCGATGTCCCGGTCGAGAACCTGGCCGAATACCTCTGCGACCCGGCGAATGGTCGTCTCCAGCGGCTTCGGGGTGAACGACGCTCCACGCAGCAACTCGTCGAGCGCCTCTGACTGCCCACCGATCGCGCAGACGGACCGTTCATCGGAAAGCGTCCCGTCATAGGTGACGCGGTAGAGGTGGTTCGGGACATCGTTGATGCCGAGCTCGGCGACGAGGATCTCCACTTCAAACGGTTTCACTTCATGTGTGAAGATGTTGCCGAGCGTTTGGGAGAACGCGTTGGCCAGGGTTTTCGCGTTCACGTCGGACCTGCTGTAGAGGTAGCCTCGAAGGTCTGCGTTGCGTGTTCCGGCAACTCGGAGACTCTCGAACTCGTTGAACTTGCCGACCCCTGCGAACGCGACCCTGTCGTAGATCTCGCTGATCTTGTGCAGTGTGTCGCTCGGATTCTCCGCGAGAATCAGGATGCCCTGGTCGTACTCGATCGCGACGATAGAACGGCCACGCGCAATTCCTTTCCGAGCGAACTCGGCGCGGTCCTTGACGAGCTGTTCAGGTGGAACGTAGAACGGCAAACTCATCGGATGACCTCCAACGCTGCTGACGCGAGATCCCTCACAACCTCCTCGTCGACGTTCTCGAACCCTCGCTCGGTGACGGTCACGACGTTCGGCAGGATTCCTCTGGCCAGGTCCGGTCCTCCGGTAGCCGTGTCGACCTCCGCGGCGGCGACGAGTGCACGTACCCCCGCCTCGAGTGCGCCGCTCTCGTCGAGGTCGGCTCTGTACGCCGAGCGCAGGTACGCCTTGGCGTCCCTCGCACCCGAACCGGTCGCACCGTACTCGCGTTCCTCGTACCGGCCTCCGACGACATCGTATGTGTAGAGGCGACCAACCTTGTCGCTCTCGTCATACCCAGCGAACAGTGGAATCACGACGAGACCCTGGAATGCGAGGGGGAGCTGTTGTCGGACCATTCGACCGAGGTACGTGGCTTTGCCTTCCAGGCTGAGCCTCGTGCCTTCGAGCTTCTCGTAGTGCTCGAGCTCGGTTTGAAAGAGACGAACGAGATCGACGGCGATACCCGCCGTCCCCGAGATGGCCACGGCTGAGAATCGGTCGGCCTCGAACACCTTCCGGATGAGTCTGTGCGCCACGAGGTGGCCCTCGGTCGCCTGCCGGTCACCCACCATCACGACGCCGTCGACGAACGTCAGTGCCAGAACGGTGGTCGCGATTGGGACCTCCAGCGTTCCTCTCCCTTCGGGAAGGTTCCACTTGGGCTCCAGACCGAGCGATTCGAGAAGGTCGGTGAAGCTGGAGGTGGGACGTTCCATCACTCTCCACCCTTCTGCACGTAGTTTCTGACGAACTCTTCGGCGTTCTCCTCCAGGACTTCGTCGATCTCGTCGAGAAGGTCGTCCAGATCGCCGGTATCGGCTTGCGGCGTCGTCGGGATGTCCTGTTCAGGAACCTGTTCTTCTTCGGGATGCGTCTTCCGACTCTGTTCTTTCATTGTCCGCTTCCTAGTGCGTCGATCAGCGACGCGACGTCCTTCGAGGTATCGATCACGGTGCCCACGCGCCGTGCGTTGCCCCTCAGGGGATCCATCATAGGCACCCGCTTGTATGTGGCTTCACCCGTGTCGAAGACCAACGAATCCCAGTTGGCAGACATGATCGAGGACCCGAACTTGCGAACGCACATACCGCGAAAGTACGCCCTCGTTTCGCCTGGCGGCTCTTGGAGCGCTGCTGCGACCTGGCGGTCATCGAAGAGCCGGACAACGGATCCCCTCGACACCAACCGGTCGTAGAGTCCCTTGGCCGGGTCCACATCGTGGAATTGAAGGTCGAGGGCCCGGATTCGCGCATGGTCCCAGCCTATGTTCTCGCGGGCCCGGTACGCCTCCATGATCCGAAGCTTGGACGTCCAGTCGAGGCGGTCTGCTGTGCGCAGAGGGTCGATCTCCAGGTCTTCGAGCACTCCCCGCCACAGATCGAGGACTCCCTCGTCAGGGCGTGACGCCGCTTCTGCGTACTTGCTCAACCAGTCGAGGTACTGCCACTGAAGTTCGAGGGCCGTCGCAGACGACCCATCCGCCAGTCGAAGTCGGTGACCCAGTTCCGGGTCGTGACTGACCTCCCACGTGGCCCTCACTGGATCGTCGAGTTCCAGCCTGTCGGGCAGTGCATGATCCTCGATGGCAGCGAGCAGCAGTGCCGTTGCCCCGAGCTTGAGGAAGGTTTGGGGCTCCGAACGGTTTGCGTCTCCGATGATGACGTGAAGCCGCCGGAATCGATCGGGGTCGCTGTGAGGTTCGTCACGTGTGTTGATGATCGGACGGCGGATCGTGGTCTCGAGTCCGACGCGTGTCTCGAAGAAGTCGGCGCGCTGGCTCACCTGGTATGGGACTGCCGGCCGGCCGTTCTCCGAGCCGACCTTGCCCGAGCCGGTGAAGATCTGCCGTGTCACCAGGAATGTGGTGAGGTAGTCGATGATGTCGACGAACGGGACCGCACGGTCGATCAGGTAGTTCTCGTGGGCGCCGTACGAGTTGCCTTTCCCGTCGCTGTTGTTCTTGTAGATCGACACCGTCTCTCCTGGCGACAAGAGACCCTGCGTGTTTCGGGCGGCACGAGCAAGGGCCAGCTCCCCTGCCTTGTCGTGCAAGGCAGCCTGCCGTGCCCCCAAACACTCGGGCGTCGAGTACTCGGGGTGGGCGTGGTCTACGTAGAGACGGGCGCCGTTCGGGAGGAGCGCGTTGAGCGCTTCGGGATCCACATCGACAGGGACCGTGAAGCGCCTGCCACGGGCATCCCGACCCGGCGACTCCTCGGTGAGCGACCACCGAACAGGGATCCCGTCTGGCGAGGACTGTACGACCAGCCCTGATGAGAGCACGGCACTGTCGTGGGTGCGTCCCTTGATGGTGATGCCAAACTCGGTTTCCGTGCCAAGTACCGTGAGATGCTCGCTGTGGCGACCGGGACTCATGCGAACCTCAGAGGTACTGGCCGGTTGTGACGGCTTCGATCTTCTTCGACTTGTCCTCGCCACGCACCAACGTCCGTACGTACACGATGCGCTCGCCCTTCTTGCCTGACACCTTCGCCCAGTCGTCCGGGTTGGTCGTGTTGGGGAGGTCCTCGTGTTCGGTGAACTCGCTTCGGATCGCCTCCATGAGGTCCTCCGTTCGGACACCTCGGCCGCCACCATCGATTTCGCGCTTGATCGCTTCCTTCTTCGCTCGGCTGACGATGTTCTGGATCATCGCCCCGCTCGAGAAGTCCTTGAAGTACAACAACTCCCGGTCGCCGTTCGCGTAGGTCACCTCGAGGAACTTGTTCTGATCGTCCGTCGAGTACATCCGCTCCACGGTTCGTTCGATCATCGACGCGACCACTGCATCACGGTCGCCTCCCGAGGCGTCGAGTTCGTCTGCGTCGATTGGCACCTCGCCCAGATAGATGCGAAAGATCTGGCGAGCGGAGTCCTCGTCCGGTCGGTCGATCTTGATCTTCACATCGAGACGACCGGGCCGGAGGATCGCAGGGTCGATCAGGTCCTCACGGTTCGACGCACCGATCACGATGACGTTCTTGAGGCTCTCGACACCGTCGAGCTCGGAGAGCAATTGTGGAACAACCGTCGACTCCATGTCGGAGGAGACACCGGTTCCTCTCGTCCGGAACAGTGAGTCCATCTCATCGAAGAAGACGATGACCGGCACTCCCTGATCCGACTTTTCTTTGGCCCTGGAGAAGATGAGTCGGATCTGTCGCTCCGTCTCACCGACGTACTTGTTGAGCAACTCGGGGCCTTTGACGTTGAGGAAGTACGACTTGACATCTGCCTGCCCCGTCCGTTCGGCGACAGCTGCGGCCAGACTGTTGGCGACCGCTTTCGCTATGAGCGTCTTGCCGCAGCCGGGTGGACCGTATAGCAGCACGCCCTTCGGGGCTTCGAGCCCATACTCAACGAAGAGTTCTTTGTGGATGTAGGGAAGCTCGACGGCGTCACGGATGGATTCGATCTGGTCACGGAGGCCTCCCACCTGTTCATACGTGACGTCGGGGACCTCCTCGAGGATCAGCTCCTGAATCTCTGGACGGTGCAGCTTCTCGAAAACGAGCCCGGTTCTCCCGTCGAGACGGACGGCCTCACCCGCCCGCAGTGACTCGTTCTCCAGCGGTTCGGCGATCTCGACCACACGCTCTTCATCACCACGTCCGAGCACCAGGAGACGTCCTGCTTCGAGCCGTTCCTTGACGATGACGACCTCGCCCGCCCGTGCGAACTGTCGGACATCGACGATGTTCATCGCTTCGTTGAGCAGCACATCTTGACCACGAGCGAGCTGCTTCACCTCGATCGAGGGCTGTGCCGCGACTCGCAGCTTCCTGCCTCCGGTCATCACATCGACGGTGCCATCTTGATTCACCTGCACGACGGTGCCGAACTGGTTGGGCGGAGAGGAGAGCTTCTCGATCTCCTCTCGTAGGAGTGCGAGTTGTTCACGAGCCTCCGTCAACACCGAGCTCAGCCGGCTGTTCCTGACAACGGCGTCGTCCAATTGAGCACGGACGTCGGACAGCTGTCGTTCGAAGGTTCGAGCGCGCTCGGCACCTGGTCGGAGGTGCTCGACCTGCGACTCGAGTTCCGCAATAGTTGCTTGGAGCCGGGCCACTTCGCTCATGACCTCGCGCAGTATACGACCGGCCCCCACTTGGCGGTGAAGTCGCAGCAACTCTGAACCCGGGTATCATGCCTCTGTCCACGAAGGAGACTTCCGCACATGAAGGTTTGGATCGACCAGGATCTCTGCACGGGCGATGGCCTCTGTGAGGAGATCGCACCCGATGTGTTCGTCCTACTGGACGACGGTCTGGCCTACGTCAAAGAAGGCGACAAGATTTTTGCCGCTTCTGAGGGCAACCCCGAAGGGGCTCAAGGTCTTGCCGTTGTACCAGACGGGCAAGAAGAGATGGTGATCGAGTCGGCCGAGGAGTGCCCGGGCGAGTGCATCTTCATCGAGCCGTAGCGATCGTTCGATCGAGGGGGACCCGACCGGATCTCTCTCACTGTGTCCGACGACCGACGACGATGAACCCCGTGTGGCCGACCATACGGTGATCCGGACGAACCGACCTGCCTTCGACATTCCACGACCGATGCAGGGTCTCGAACGTCTCGATCATCTGGTAGGCCCTTGTTGCTCGCATCGTCTCAACCAACGTCTGCACTTGCGGCACGGTCGGTAGGTAGGCGACGAACACACCACCGGGCTGCAGACCGCCACCGGCCTCGGCCACATGCCAGGGTTCGGGGAGGTCGAGCACGATTCGAGTCGGAGACACGGACGCCCCGAGGTCTTCGATTGTGCCGATGCGCAGGTCCAGGTTGGTCGGGATCGCCCCGAAGAACGCCTCGATGATCTTGCGAGCATGCGCGGCGTGGTCCTCGCGTCCTTCGATACTGATCACCTTCCCCTCGGTGCCCACGGCCCTGACGAGGGCGATCGTGAGAGCTCCTGATCCGGTGCCGGCTTCGAGCACCGTTTCACCCGGGCCGATATCCCCGTAGACGAGGATGGGCCCGACATCCTTCGGATATACGACCTGAGCTCCGCGTCGCATCTTGAGGACATAGTCGACGTAGCGGGGACGAATCGCCAGCAGGCGGCTGCCGCTGGTGGTGGCAACCAGAGTTCCCTCCTGCGCGCCGATCAACGCGTCGTGTGACAAGGCGCCGAGATGGGAATGGAACTCACCCCCGTCTCTGAGCGTGACCAGATACCTGCGTCCCCGGAGGTCCACCAGAAGACAGTGATCACCCGAAGTGAAGGTCATTGTCGAGTCGCTCGCTCTTGCAGTCTGCAGAAGGCGCAGGTCGTACCCGTGGTGGGTCGCCCGCACGACTCGCACGATCGCAGGACCGCTGCCGGAGCGTGGAAGCTGTCGACGTTGTAGAAGCCACCAAGAAAGCGCCGGGTGACGCCCGGGGATCGGTGTTCGAGTAGCGCCATCCACTCTTTCATCCGGTTGACGGTGTTGCCGCCAACCAGCGGGCACTCGTCGACTTCGTAGTCGATGCCTGAAAGGACGGCATATGCTGCCGTTTCCCGCTCAGCCACGCGGACGAGGGGTTTCACCTTCTTGATCAGACCATCGGAGCCTGGAAGAGCCGCCCCTTGTCTGGCGAGGTACTCGATGTTCCAGTTGAGCACGTTGGAGAACAAGGTCGCCGCCTCGTCGTCCAGGTTGTGGCCCATCACGAGGGTGTCATAGCCGCCCTTCAGGGCCTCCTCGTTGAGGATGTAGCGCTTGGACAAGCCACACGCAGAGCACGGATTCCGTCGCGTCGATTCAGCCGCCTGCGGAATCGTGAAGCCGTACTCGTCATGGAGGTCGACGACCCGGAGGATCAGGTCTCGCTCCTTCGCAAAGCGCTCGATGTACTCGCGGCTCTCGGTCGAGTAGCCATCGATGCCCAGCTCGAGGTAGATGCCCTCACAGCGATAGCCGAGCCGGTGCAGGACATCCCAAAGCGCCAGGCTGTCCTTCCCACCCGACACGCCGATGACCAGGCGATCTGAGCGATCAAACATGTCGAAGTCGTGGATGGTGCGCTCCACCTGTCGCACCACATGATCGATGAAGTGGACCCGGCAGAACGCGGCGTTGTGACGTCGCACCTCGACCGCTGCCCTCTCCCTGCAAACCCGGCAGCGCATCAGCCCCCCGAGATCACGGGACGCACCTCGACCGTATCGTCGGGTTCGAGCATTGCGTCTCGGGTCAGAAGGTCTGATCCTCGAATGACCAGCACCGTTTCCGGGACGACATCCAGTGCCTTCAGCATCCGGGCGACACTGATGGGGGCATCGATCGTCACCTCTCGCCTGGGATGCCGAAGAATGACGTTCATGACGAGAAGACCAGGGCTACGACGCCGAGGGCGAGAGACAGCACCATTCCGAGCACGATGACCCAGATGATGACCTTCTTCATCGTTTCGTTGCGCATGGCAGGTACTTTAGGGCCGGGCTTCGGCCGCCAGTTCTGCGTTCCGGGTATTCGGGGTGTCGGTTGGAACGCGGGATTCGACATCGAGAGACCTCTGGGCGAGTGGCTCAGAACTCACAACTCGAGAACCCACAACGTCGAGCGAAGCTCGACCCACGGCTACCCTGGTCACATGCAGCTCGGCGGATCCGGAGTGAAGAGTCTGTTTCGGGGCCTGCGGACAGGTGACGCGAAGCTCATGCTGGTCGGTGCGGCCCTACTGGCGTTCGGGTTCCTCCGCAAACCCCGACCCTCTCGGGCCGTCTATCAGCGGCGCCTGAAGCCCGGTGATACGATCCGCATCGGGTTCGAAGGTCAGGACCGGTAGACCTTCACAACTGCCCTGGCCTGTTTGCCGCGACGCCTTCCGATCAAGAATGCGATACCGACGATCGCTATCACGGCGAGTGCGATCAGCACGCTCTTGTCCTGGACGCTCTCCTTCGTTTCCATGAGCGACTGTTCGATCTCACGTGCTTTGGCTTCGATGTCGGCTCGTTCCACCATCAGCGACTCGCCCTCCACATGATCAGGCCGGCCACGCCGGCAAGCACGACAAATGAGATGAACACGCCCAGCGCGCTCCACAGATCCCCTTCCGGGAGTACTCGAACCAGAATCCGCATGCCGGCAACCGACAGGAGCAACGCACCGATCGAGAACAGGAGCGATGCCGCGAACCCCATGCCGAATACGCGCCCAAGCTTCTTTGCCGGCTCGATGGTCTCCTGACGCAGGTACTCCTTGGAGAGATCGATCAGCTCACTGACCTGCTCCGGCAACTCGCGTAGATCACCCATGACACTGTGGAGGCTACCCGAGCGCAGAACACATCTGCGAATTTGACTCGATGAGGCCTTATGAAATCCTTGCCAGTACACGGCTAGGCTACCGGCCGTGAGCCACGGCACCCATCGACGCGCGCGCCCCCTCCGCAACTTTTCTGTCGTATGGGTCGGACAGTCGATCTCCCTCCTGGGCGACTACGTCGCCTACTTCACCGTTCCCTACTTCCTCACGTCCATGACCGTACGCGCATTCGACTTCGGGCTTCTGTCTGCTGCGGAAAACATTCCGACCCTCATCTTCGGATTCCTCGGTGGCACGCTCCTCGACCGGTACCGCCTGCGACCGCTGCTCGTTCTCAACGAATTCCTCCGGGCCGCGGCGTTCATCGTGCTTGCAATCATCTCGCGCACCTCAGAGATCACGCCGCTGGGCCTGTTCGCACTTGCCTTCATCTCGGGGAGCCTCGCCGCGTCGTTCAACGCATCGCTGCAAGCGTTCATCCCTTCCCTCGCTGCGGGCACATCCCTGGCCCGGGCGAACAGTCGACTGTCGCTCTCCCAGCAGGCGGCGTTTCTCATTGGGCCACTGATCGGCGGATTCATCATCAAGCAGGCCGGGTTCCCATCGGCATTCGCGTTCAACGGCCTGACGTTCCTCGTGTCGACGGCATCCTTCACACTGCTGGCTCGGGTTCCGCCACGAAAGCTCGAGACGAAAGGTCACTTCCTGCAGGCGCTCAAAGAGGGCTGGCAGCACGTGTGGCACGAACCCCGGATTCGCCTCACGACGCTTGGAGGCGGACTCGCCAACTTCATCACGGGCGGCTTCATCGAAGCCACCCTCGTTCTCATCGGGGCCCAGATACTGGGCACCAACGACCCGGCCAAACTCGGGGTCTTCTTCGTCGGAATGGGTGCCGGCGGGATCATTGGCGCCATCAGCGCGTCGAAACTCATCGACTTCGTCGGTCTCGGACGCAGCTACGTGCTGGGGTTCGCCGTGCTCGGCATCGGCATCTTCGGTCTCACGTGGTCGACGAGACTCCTCATCGTGACCAGCGTGCTCGCGGTCGCTTTCACCGGCCTCGTGTGGACCAACGTGAGTCTTCTGACCATGCGCCAGCTCTATACACCGCCGCACCTCCTCGGCCGAGTCAGCGCTGCGGCCCGAAGCCTGGCGTGGAGTACGGTGCCGTTCGGAGCGCTGTTCGGCACGGCGCTCGCCGACCGGATCGGTCTGCTGAAGATCGTTCGGATCGGTCCGATCCTGATCGTGCTGTTTGCCGTCTACCTCACGTTCACGGTCGTGTGGGGGGCGCAGAACACCCCCGAGTACTGACCCTCGACAGCTACTCTCCCGTCGATGCGGCGACCGACCTTTCTCACTACCGCTCCCGGCACGAGGCTTGCCGCCTACTCCCTCACCGACTGGGGCCTCCTGGCCGGCATCTCACTCATTTGGGGATCATCGTTCCTGCTGATCGCCCTCGGTCTGGAGGCGTTCCCGCCCCCGGTGGTCACCTCGTTGCGTCTCCTGATCGGCGCTGCAACCCTCGCACTCGTTCCCGCGTCACGGCGCCGCGTCGACCGAGCCGACTTACCTCGAGTTGCACTCCTGGGTCTGGTGTGGATGGCATTCCCCATGTTGATGTTTCCGATCGCCGAGCAGTGGATCTCCTCTTCGCTGGCTGGGATGTTGAACGGTTCCATGCCGATCTTCTCGGCGGTCATTGCAGCTTTCTTGCTTCGAAGGACACCGGGCCGGCCCCAGATGGTGGGGCTGCTACTCGGTCTCACGGGCATCGTGGCAATCAGCCTCCCCTCGGTCGAAGGCGATGCCTCGGTCGTGCACGGCACACTGATCGTGCTGGCCGCGACGATCTCCTACGGGCTTGCCGTCAACCTGGCGGTGCCACTCCAGCAGCGGTACGGCGCCTTCCCTGTCGTGTTCAGGGCCCAACTGGCCGCCATCGTGATCGTCGCTCCGATCGGCCTCACTCAGCTCTCGGGGATCACATTCGGATGGGGCTCGTTCGCTGCGGTCGCAGCACTCGGCGTGTTCGGCACCGGCGTTGCACAGCTCGCGATGTCCGTGCTCGCAGGACGGGTAGGCGCGACAAGAGCCTCGATAGCCATCTACTTCCTGCCCATCGTCGCGATTCTTCTCGGCGTTCTCCTGCACGGCGAGCATGTTGCGAGTCTGTCCATCGTCGGCACAGCCATGGTGCTGGGCGGAGCCTTCCTCGCCTCCAGAGCCGAGGCCTAGAGCGGAGCGCAGTCGGTGTCTCGCACTAGTTCGGGCCGCGTGCTGGACACTGGCAGCTGGAGGCTGGTGGCTACCGTCACGTCTCGTTTGGCGACCTAGTCGCGCAGAGGCAGGTTTGGATACGGCCCGCGAATGAATCCGTACCCTCCAATAACCAGGAGCGGCCCCACGAACACCACGAGGTAGACGACGCGGCCCCGAGCCCGTTTGGTGCATTCGCTCCGCTCTCCCGGCCTCTCGACGGCAGGGTCGAACCGGTCGGTCAGAATCCCGATCGTCGATCCACATGGCACGTAGATCTTGCTGACCTGGTCCTTTCCGATCGAGTACCCAGTGAAGTAGCGAACCGGCAACCAGAGCAACAGCAGGGTGAGAAGGACTCCGAAGAGCAGGATGACGGTGCCGGTTCGTCGATACACGCTTGAAGGTTATACGGACCCGACCTCCGGTGTCTCATCCTCGACGAACGCGTCCGAAACCCCGCCAACGATGTCGTGCCACATGAGGTCTGTCGCACAACGGGCGCAGAGGAACGTCTTGCGCCCCTTTTTCACCACCGCAGGTGCGGCGCGACACTGCGTGCACTTGAATGTCATCCCATGTTCCACTGATCTGTGACATCGGCCTCATTCCCCCGACTCTGAAGTCCTTCACCTTCCGCAACACCCATCGACCCCTCTACCCTTGAGGCGAGCAGTGAGGAGAAGATGGAAGCCGCGTTCGAGCCCTTGGGCCGGTATCCGCTCCACGATCCCGCGTGGTTGCGCCGTCTGCATCAGACATGCCTGTGGGACGGTGCCCCCAGACGCAGGGGATCGGAGTTCTGCTCGGTTGTGTGCGAAGAACGATATGTGGAGTGGGAGGAGTCGATGGTCTCCAACTATCTGGGACGCGAGCCGTTCGAGACACTCCTCGACCAGGAGGTGTGATGAAGCTCGTCGAGTGCGTACCCAACTTCAGTGAGGGCCGCGACCTTGCCGTGATCGAGGCGATCTCGGCCGCGATCTCCGAGGTGGACGGTGTCACACTGCTGGATGTCGATCCAGGGTCCACCACGAACCGCACTGTCGTCACATTCGTCGGTGAGATCCCTGCCGTCGAGGAGGCAGCGTTCCTGGCTATCGAGCGGGCTGCGGGCTTGATCGACATGCGGCTTCACCACGGGGAGCATCCCAGGATGGGCGCGACTGACGTTTGCCCGTTTGTGCCGCTCGAGAGCGCGACGATGCAGGACTGCATCGACCTTGCACACAGGGTTTCGGCGAGGGTCGGTGACGAGTTGGCCATCCCCGTCTATCTGTACGGCGAGGCGGCATCCTCCCCAGAGCGCCGCTCTCTGGCAGATGTCAGGCGCGGCGAGTACGAGGGTCTCGCAGACAGACATGATGCACCCGACTTCGGCCCCGGAGGCTTCAACGTTCGGTCAGGCGCAACCGCCATCGGCGCACGCAGCTTCCTCATCGCCTACAACGTGAACCTCAACACTCGGGATCGTTCTGCCGCCAACAAGATCGCCGCGGCGCTTCGGGAGAGCGGCGGGGTCAAGAAGGACGAGGAAGGCAGGACGGTGAGAGACGCGACGGGCGTCGCCGTTCGGGTTCCGGGGAAGTTCACCGAGCTTCGTGGCGTCGGCTGGTACATCGAGGAGTACGGCCGCGCCCAGGTCTCGTTCAACCTCACCGACCCCTCGGTGACACCGCTGCATGCCGTCTTCGACGCCGCCCGCGAAGAGGCGGAACGTCTCGGCCTTCGAGTCACCGGAAGTGAGATCGTCGGGTTGGTGCCGAGGGACTCGATGCTCGAAGCGGCAGACCACTATCTACAGGCCCGCGGCGCAACTACCGGCATTCCCGAGGCAGAACGCATGCACATCGCTGCAATGAGCCTGGGGCTGAGTGATGTCACCCCGTTCGATCCTGCCCAGAAGGTGATCGAGTATCGCTATCGAGGATCCCCATCGGGACTCGTCGCGATGCCGGTTCTCGACTTCGCCGACTCGCTCTCGTCGGGCACCCCCACCCCCGGCGGGGGAAGCGCGGCTGCACTCGTAGCCGCCCTTTCGGCGTCCTTGTCGTCCATGATCGCAGCTCTCACCTTCGGCAAGAATCGTGCTCCCGAGATGGAGGCCACCGGAAGCAGGGCACAGGAGTTGAAGGATTGGTTCCTTCAGGCAGTCGATCGTGATACCGAGTCGTTCGATGCGCTGATGACGGCGTTCCGTACTCCTCGTGCCGATCCCAATCGGCCCACAGCAATCACCGATGCGACAATCGGCGCAACGATTGTGCCGCTGGAGGTGCTCGAGTCCTGTGCCGAGACCCTCCGCCTCGCTCATCACGTGGCTTCCGCAGGGAACGCAAGCGCCGTCACGGACGCCGGCGTTGCCGGTCTGTGCGCTCTCGCAGCGGCCGAAGGAGCCTCACTGAACGTGCGCGTCAACTTGTCCTCGCTGGACGGCTACGACGACCTGGAGCAGCGACGCGTCGCCGCCATCGAGATCTGTCGCACTGTGGCCGCCGAGATCACCGCAGTGGTGGAGTCCAGGCTCCCAACCTGACAGCCCCTGTCCTGGCGGAGGCCGAAGGCGTCTTCCACCCTGCCGCCGGGTACGAGGTACGAGATACGAGCTAGGAGTCGCCCCGCGAGCCCTAGCTCACTCCTGTCATCGCCAGGCCCGCTTCGACCGCCGCCAGGTTCTTCTCGGCGAACGCCGGGTGGGCGCCGACCGCTCTGCGGAGCACATCGGCGTCGAGCAGTCCCTCGTGGACGACCGCCCCCGCGAGCATGGCGAGTGCGAGTTCCGACTTCCCGATGCGCTCCGGCGCCGACTTCGGATCCAACACCGTAATCGTGCCGCTGGTGGCCAGCTCGGCGAACTCGGGCACCACGAACACCGCACCCTTCATGTCCGGCAGGTATCGCGATGCCTTGCGACGGCCGTCCTCACTGAGGATGACGATCACGTCGGGTTTGTCCATTCCGGGAAAGTCGATGGTGCGAGGGCTCAAGACGAGCTGGGAGACCGAGTGGCCCGTCTTCACAGTGATCGGATAGTCGTCTCGCTGCGCTGCGTACAGATCGGACCTGATAGCCGCTTCCGCGATCATCCGAGCAGCGGACCTCACCTTCGCTCCAGCGGAGCCGGCCACCATGATGTTCACGGTTCGATCGAGTGACGACGTCGACTCCGGAACCATCGCCCGGACTCGAAGCGGTTTGGATGCTTTGGATCGCTCCGCCGCGGCTCGGTACGCGGCGGCATACTCGTCAACCTCACGTCGGTACAGGACCCCTGGGGGAAGTCCGAGCTCTTCTTGTGCAGCCATGAGCGACCGTTTGCCGAACGTGTTGTTGGGTACGAAATACGCGGTGCACAGATCCCAAATGTCCAGCAGTGCAAACCCAGGGGTTTGCATTCCTTCGACAATTCGCTCTGAGAGGTCGGCGTCGAAATTGGTGCCCCTGTACACGTACGCCGCGCCGTTCACCCCAACGGTTGCGCAGAGGTCCAGGGGATGTTCCAGGTTTCCGCCTGGTGTGGTCGACGTGATCGAGCCGGTCGGCGTGGTCGTCGAGTGCTGCCCGCCGGTCATCCCATAGTTCATGTTGTTGAAGACGAGCAGCGTGAGTCCAATGTTGCGGCGGGCTGCGTTCAGCAGATGGGCGCCGCCGATGCCCGTCCCGCCATCGCCCATGATGACCACGACATGTAGATCTGGCCGTGCGAGTTTGATGCCTGTCGCGTAGGTCAAACTGCGACCGTGGAGGCCGTGAAAGGCGCTCGTTCCGAAGTATTGGTCCGATAGGCCCGAGCACCCGATGTCGCTGACGATCACGAGCCGAGCCGGGTCGATCTGCTGCGTGACGAGTGCTTCGTCGAGTGCGTCGAGGATCGACCCGTGGCCGCACCCCGGACAGAAGGGATACGCGCTGTCGTTGCGGTACGTCTCGACGCTCATGGTAGGAACTCCAGAAACTGCCTCGGCGAGATCAGTTCACCGTCGATCCGCTGAAGACCGGCGACCTCTCGACTCCCTGCGATCCGTTCGATCTCGCGCACGTAGAGTCCGGGGTTGAGCTCGGCCACGACGACCCGCTCGGTACCCTCGAACGCATCGAGCAAGCCCGTCTCAGGCAGGGGCCACAGACTCTGCACGGTGACCGATGAAACATGCGTGCCCTTCGCTCGTGCCATCGAGACCGCTTCCCGCATGGCACCGGCAGTGATCCCGTAGGAGACGAGAACCGTTGCTGCTTCTGGATCTCGGTCGACGTCGAGCAGCTCGATCTCGTCGCGGTGTAGCAGAATCTTGTCCCGAAGGTGCTCGTTCAGTCTGCCTACGACGGCAGGATCCTTGGTGATAACGGCTTCTTCGTTGTGACTGGATCCGGTGAACCGGACGACCCCCGTTCCATAAAGTTCCATCGGAGCCGCGTTTCCTCCGAACCGGTACGGTGCGCTCCCTTCGGTGAGTTCCCTGTCCCGGACGGGCACTCTGACGTACGCATCGGCGGCGACGGTGTTGCGTGTGAGGTTGAGTTCTTTGTCCGTCAGGAGAAAGACAGGACACCGGAATCGCTCCGCGAGGTCGAATGCTCTCATCGTCAGGGAGTAGCACTCGGCGATCGACGAGGGGGCCAGTGCGATGATGGGATAGCCGCCTCCGGTTCCCCACCGGACGAACTGGACGTCGCCCTGGGCGGCGGTCGTCGCCCCGCCGGTGCTCGGCCCGAGGCGTTGCACATCGACGACGACGAGGGGTACTTCGCCCATGATGGCCATCCCGATGTTCTCCGAGTAGAGGCTGATCCCGGGGCCGGATGTGGCAGTCATCGAGCGCGCACCGGCCATCGTTGCCCCGATGCACATCCCGATCGAGGCGATCTCATCCTCTCCCTGCATGGCGATGCCGCCAACCTTCGGCAGCTCCGCCATCATCATCATGAGAATCTGCGACGCTGGAGTGATCGGGTATCCGGCAAAGAAGTCGCACCCTGCGTCGAGAGCGCCGCGAACGATCGCAGTTGCTCCGTCGGTGAACTCGTAGGCGGTCATCTCCGAAAGCGTAGTGCCAAGGAGTGTCACTTCGATTCACTCTGCTCCCCCATTTCGTTAGCATAGCTAATTACCTTCTCTCGAGGAGCCCGATGTTCGATCGACAGCAAACCGCGAGTGCCCTCCGACTCGCCGTCGGCAGGTTGGCTCGACGTCTCCGCCAGGAGTCGCTCGGAGACCTCACTCCCTCACAGCGTTCGGCTCTCGCGACCCTCGATCGAGAGGGTCCACTGCGCATGAGCGATCTTGCTGTGATCGAGCGAGTCACTCCCCCATCGATGACCGGTATCGCCGCGCGCCTCGAAGATCGTGGTCTGGTCACCCGTGAAGCGAATCCGAACGACGCCCGCTCTACTGTCGTGTCGATCACCCCTGAAGCCCACGATCTTCTGACCGCGATCCGTGAGCGACGGACGGCGTTCCTTGCGGCCCGCCTCTCCGAGATGACCGACGACGAAATGCTCGTCCTCTCCAGGGCGATTTCGCTGCTCGAGCGGATTACGGAGGAGTCATGACCGCACCCGCATGGGCGTCCCGAGCGTTCTCTCCCCTGGCTGTTCGAAACTTCCGTCTGTACTTCATCGGCCAGACCCTGTCGGTCTCTGGGACATGGATGCAACGTATCGCACAGTCGTGGTTGGTCCTCGAGCTGACCGGAAGCGGGACCGCAATCGGCCTGGTCACCGCTGTCCAGTTTCTCCCTCTCCTCTTTCTGGCCCCGTTGGGTGGGGTCATTGCCGACAGGTTCGACAAGAGGCGTCTGTTGTTCGTCACCCAGAGCCTCGCAGCAGTACTCGCTGCGATCCTCGGCATTCTCGTCATCACACATGTCGTGAAACTGTGGATGGTGTATGTACTCGCGGGTGCTCTCGGCCTCGTGGCGAGCATCGACAACCCGACACGCCAGACGTTCGTTCTCGAGATGGTCGGACGGGAGAAGCTGACAAGCGCCGTCAGCCTCAACTCGGTACTCGTGAATCTGGCGCGAGTGCTTGGTCCGGCGGCCGCCGGTGCACTCATCGTTACGGTCGGACTTGGCCCCTGTTTCCTCGTAAATGCAGCTACCTACCTGGCAGTGATCACCGCTCTGGCGCTTATGCACCATGGAGACCTCTACGCCGTGCCGCCTCAGAGCAGAAGGGCCGGGCAGCTGCGCGAAGGCTTGCGGTACGTGTGGACGACCCCGGCGCTCAGAACACCGCTGCTGATGATGGCGGTGGTGGGGATGCTCGCCTACGAGTTCCAAGTGGTCCTGCCGCTCATCGCGAAGTTCACGTTCGGTGGCGACGCGGGCACCTTCGCGACGATGACTGCCTTCATGGGCGGAGGCGCCGTCGCCGGCGGCCTGTTCACAGCTTCCAGGAAGGCACGACCTGCGGTGGCACTGGCCAGAACCGGCGCCTTGTTTGGAGCCACGCAAGTACTGGCGTCTTTCGCTCCGACATTGGTCATCGAGTACGCGGCGATGGCGGTAGTCGGGGCGGCAAGCATCAGCTTCCTCGCGCTCGGCAACGCGACGCTTCAGCTTCGTTCCACTTCGGAGATGCGCGGCAGGGTGATGGGACTATGGGCAGTCGCGTTCCTTGGTTCGACGCCGATCGGTGGACCAATCGTCGGGTGGATCGGCGAGCACATCGGCCCCCGTTTCGGCCTCGGACTCGGCGGCGTGGCCACGTTGCTGGCCGCCGCCATCGCCTATCGGGGCCTCCAGAAGATCGGCGCGATCGAAGGGGAGGCCGCAGCCCAACCCTCGGCCAAATTGGTGCCGTAGCCAATCCCCAGTCCCCGGCATACTCGTTTTCCTCCCCAGCGAGCGAAGCGAGTAGGGGTCAACCAGTCAACCGGAACGGGCCGTCTTGCCGTCAGCTGTCGGCTGTGAGCCGTCAGCTTTCCGACAACCTGGCTTCACCCCGCCAGCGTCGTCGTCTCTTCAAGGGTCGTTGTCACTCCGCGCACCGCGAGGGCCTCATAGAACGGCTCCGGCGGCACAGAGGTCTCCGGCGGACAGACGCCCGGCTTCGACAGCTGGCCGCTCGCGAGCCATCTCCCAACGATGGCAGCGGGCGACGCAACCACCATCGTTCCGCCAGCCACACCGAGTTCCTTCGAGGGCCAGGCCGTCGAGTCGAGTCGCAGCGCGATGGGTGCTCCGCCCCTGGTGCCTTCGGCGACCGTCGCGATGTCCTTGAAGCCCGCGTGTCTCGGCGGTTCCGGACGCAACTCCTCGAGCAGGTCGACGAGCAGCTTTCGCGGAACCGTACCGTCGGGGCGTGGTTCCTTCGATGCGAGCCCGAGAGAGGCGAGGAACTCGAGTTTGCGAAGAGCGCCCTCGCTGAAACCGAAGAATCTGATCTTGAACTCGCACGCCTCGATGTCCTTGTCGGCGAGGCTGAGCGGGATCGTGGCCACTTCGGAGTGGAGAGACAGGTGGGTCTTGGCATTGCCGATCGGCTCGCGGAACGGGAACATCTCCTCTTCGGACAGAGGCTCCACGTCAACGAAGACTCCACTCCGGAACACCATCGGTCGCTCGGTGATCTCGTCGAAGATCGTCCACAGCGAGTACGGCCACTTCAGCGTGTCCGACTGATCCACCGTCGCACCGTTGTAGATCTTCACCGACCGGACGGTGTCCATCCTCGATGCCAGGTCCCCTGCGTGCACGTTCGCGATGCCGGGGCACGATCCGATACCAAGCACGGCTGTCAAGCCCGCTTCCCGAAAGCGCTCGTCCAACAGAAGCTGCTTACGGGTCGTGTGGAAGAGCCCGCCGAGATCGAGATAGTGGGCGCCCGCACGCAGCGCTCCCTCCATCACTGCGAGGTTGACTTCGTACTGGGCGGCGTTGACGACGACGTCTGCCCCTCTCAGGAACGCGTCGAGCGAAGCTCCGTCCACAACGTCGACCGCCACGTGTTCGAACCCGTGTTCTTTGGCCACGAGAGAAGCCCGTTCACCATCCAAATCGCCAACGGTCACCTCATCGGGTGTGTCCCAGGTCGCCAGGTCGCCGGCGACAACGCGCCCGATGATGCCGGCGCCTAGCAGCGCAATACGCATGATGTCTCCTTAGATCGCCTCGCCGAGCGCCTCTTCGAAGGCGGTCAGCGATAGGGCAACTTCCTCTTCGCCGTGGGCGGCGCACAGGAACCATGGTTCCTTGGCGTCGTCGACAGGCATCACTCCCCGCTGGATCATCCCGCGTACGACCGTGGCATACAGCTCCTCATCGTGATTGACCGCGTCCCTGAAGTCCCTCGGCGGCTCATCCCCGAAGAAGATCGAGAACATGGCTGGGACCCCAATGATGTGAACGGGCACGCCCTTGTCCGCACAGATCGTCTCCAGACCTTCCATGAGTGCCGTACCTGTCTTGAGCATCCGTTCGTACGGTTCACCCGTCGACAGCACGCCGATGGTCGCCGCGGCGGCTGCGGCGGCAACGCCGTTGCCTGAATAGGTGCCTGCCTGAGCTATGCCTCCTTTCGCCCAGCCCCATATCACCTCACCACGACCAGCGATGGCTGCGACAGGGAATCCATTGCCCATCGCCTTCGCGAACGTGCCGAGGTCCGGTGTGACTCCGAAGAGCTCCTGGGCTCCTCCGAGCGCCACCCTGAAGCCGGTCTTGACCTCGTCGAAGATCAGGATCGACCCGTATTCGTCGCAGACGTCTCTAAGCCCCTGGAGGTAGCCGTCCTCGGGCAGGATGCCGAATGCGTTGCCGAGCATCGGCTCGACGATGATCGCCGCGATCCTGTGTCCGATGTCCCGAAACAGCCGCTGCACCGCTTCCAAGTCGTTGAACGGAAGCGTCCTGATCGTCGATCGGATGGCGTCCGGTATGCCGGACGAGCTTTGGATCGGGATCGGACGGTATCGGGATCCCAGCGCCGAGGGGGGCGCGCTGGCCGTCGAGAACATCACGTAGTCGTGGACGCCGTGGTACTGACCCTCGAACTTCAGGACAATGTCGCGACCTGTGAACCCCCTGGCCAGACGGATCGCATGCATCGTTGCTTCTGTCCCCGTGTTCGTAAACCTGAGTGCGTCGACCCATGACACCGCCGCACGGAACTTCTCGGCCGCCTCGACCTCCCGACGAGAGGTCATCGCGAAGGTCGTCCCGGATGCGGCCGCGTCGGCGACCGCTGCGGCTACGGCGGGGTGGCCGTGGCCCAGGATGATCGGACCGAACCCACACTGGTAGTCGACGTACCGCCGCCCGTCCATATCGACGACGTAGGCGCCGTCACCATGGTCGATGACGAGAGAGTCGTCCTCACCCCAGTAGCGGAAGCCGCTCGATACACCGTTCACGAGATTCGCACGTGCCCTCTGGAACCAGGCAGCGGTCTTCTCACCTTGCAGACTCATCAGTTGTCCTTTCCGTACCACCAGGGTTTGTTGTGCAGATCGAGGTTCCAATGAACATGTCGGGCCGCGGTGAACGACTCCATACCTTCCAAACCCAACTCTCTGGCGTTTCCCGAGGCTCGCATCCCGCCGAACGGAGCGGCCAGGTTGTCGACGACAGGATCGTTGACCCACACCGTTCCGACCTGAAGCTGCTCGTAGGCGCGTCCCACGAGACCGGCATCGTGCGTGTAGATGCTCGCCCCCAGCCCGTATGGGGTGTCGGCTGCGAGGGCAAACGCTTCGTCGGGCTCGCGAAAGCGCATGATGGGGAGCACGGGGCCGAATGTCTCCTCTTGCATGAGGGACATCTCGTGGGTGACGTCGACCACGACCGTGGGCCGAAGGTAGAACCCGGTGGACCCCTCAGGGATGTCTCCTCCGACCACGATCTTCGCTCCAGCCTTCTCGGCCTCTCCCAGCTGTGCGAGTACCTTTTCTCTGGCGGACTCGTTGCGCATCGGGCCTATCTGGGTTGCCGAATCGAACGGGTTCCCAACTCGAAGCCCCGAGGTGATTTCGGCCACAGCTTCGAGGAACCCGTCGTAGATGCTGTCGTGCACGTAGACACGCTCGGTTGACGTGCACACTTGACCTGCATTCAGGAACGACGCCCACACGACGGCCCTGGCGGCCAGTTCGGGATCGACGTCTCCAAACACGATCGCCGGGTCCTTCCCGCCAAGCTCGAGATGGGCGGGTTTGGTCATACGGGCGCACACCTCTCCGATGCGAATGCCCACCTCGGTGGAACCGGTGAAGGCCACCATATCGGTGCCCGGATGCGAAACGAGCTGCTCTCCGACCGTTGATCCGCTACCCACGACGACATTGACGACGCCCGGAGGGGTCGTGGCATGAAACACCTCGGCGAGGACCAGCGTTGTGAGGGCCGTCTCCGAGGCAGGCTTGATAACAACCGTGTTGCCGGTCGCGAGGGCCGGCGCGACCTTGAATGCAAGCAGCAGCAGTGGGTAGTTCCATGGGACAAGGGTTGCGACGACACCGTATGGCACGCGCAGGACAAGAGACAGCTGCCCCGGATCGTTTGAGGGAGCGACGCGTCCTCCGTGGACGCGCGACAGCTCGGCGTACTGCCTGAAGAGGTTGGAGATCATGTCCACGTAGAGGAGATTCCTCGAGTAGGGACGGCCGGTCTCTCTCGTGACGATGTCCGCGATGTCATCGGTTCGTCTTCGGATCTCGGCGGCGATCGCGTGCATCGCGTCGCTTCGTTCCTGCTGTGCGGCGCCCCACCACAGCTTCTGTGCCCGTCTCGCCCCCGCCACCGCACGATCGACTTGCTCGCGAGAGGCCGTTGCAACCTGGTCGATCTCCGTGCCTGTCGCCGGGTCGACGACAACAAGTGGAGAACCGGCTCCGGCTTCGAATGACCCGTCTATCAGTTGGAGGCGGTCGGCCACATTCTCACCGTCGGTCATCCTACCTGTCCAGGGTCCGACACGGCGAAGCGTCCCTAGCATGGTTGCAGGAAGGAGGCAGTGTCATGGCTGAGGATCTGAAGCTCTACCTCGCGGGCGAGTGGACCGAGGGAACCGGCGGTCAGGTTCACGAGTTGCACAGCCCGGTGACGGGCGAGCACATCGCGAACGTGCCGCTCGCGTCGCAGGCTGACCTCGACCTTGCGGTCCGGGCGGCGCGCGAGGCGACCGATGAGATGCGCCACTGGTCGGCGTTCGAGCGAGCCGGCCTCTGCGCACGCATCGCTGCAGCCATCGAGCCCATGGTGGAGGACGTCGCCCGGATCCAGACCCTCGAACAGGGCAAGCCGTACCACGCCGAGTCCCTCGAGGACATCCGCGAAGCGAACCAGTACTTCCTCAATGCCGCGGAGGACGCCAAGCGTCTCGGTGGCGAGGTCATCCCGACCTCGTCACGAAGCAAGCGCATGTTCACGTTCCGCCGTCCGATTGGCGTGTGGGCGGTGATCACACCATGGAACTTCCCGGTCACGATCCCACTCGAGTATGTCGGCCCCGGCCTTGCCACCGGTAACGCACTCATCGTGAAGCCTCCTGAGTTCACCTCCTGGGCGCTCCTCAAGCTCGCCGAGGCGTTCGATGAGGCAGGTGTCCCGAAGGGGGCTGTTTCGATCATCCCGGGTGGCCCCCCGATCGGAGCGAAGCTCGTCTCCCACGATGGCGTGGACGCCGTGGGTTTCACCGGTTCGACCGCGACGGGTAAGAAGATCATCTCCACGATGGGGATCAAACGATCGATCATGGAGATGTCGGGGAATGGCCCGACGATCGTGACGACCGACGCCAACCTGCATGCTGCGGCGTCGCTCGCCGTCTACGGCGCGTACTACAACGCAGGTCAGGTCTGCTGCGCGACCGAGCGTGTGATCGTTCTCGACGACGTGCACGAGGAGTTCGTCGAACTCGCCTTGAAGGCGGCCGATGCCGTGCGTTTGGGTGATCCTTTCGACGAATCCACGACGATGGGCCCTCTCAACAACGAGCCGACGGCAGCGAAGATGGACCGGCAGATCGCAAACGCGAGGGCACGTGGCGCCGATGTTCTCCTCGGGGGCGGAAGGGCAGAAGGCTTTCCGACTGACCTCTACTATCGCTTCACCGTTGTCGACAGAGTCTCTCAGGACAGCACACTGTTCTCCGAGGAATCGTTCGGACCGGTCCTGCCGATCATCACTGCAGGCGACGATGAGGAGGCCGTAGCGATCGCCAATCGATCCAATCTCGGGCTCCAGGCCGCCGTGTTCACGTCGAGCCTCTCGAAAGCGTTCTGGTACGCGGACAGGATCCGTTCCGGAACCGTCGTGGTGAACGACTCGACGGACTTCTGGGAGACATTCCAACCGTTCGGTGGCGCCGCAGGAACAGAGACTGGCTGGGGCCGTGGCCGTATCGAGGAGTTCACCGACTTGCAGACGGTCGTACTCGATCTCGACAACGTGCGATGAGGGGGCGGCTGCAGCCGCCCCCTCGCTTCCCTCCTCCGGTCCTCAGCTCTTGGCTTGGGTGAAGTAGTCGGTGTAGTTGATCTCGAAGTCGCCTGTGTCTTCGATGAATTCGAGCCGCTTCATGGTCTCCTCGTCCGGGTAGACCGCGGTATCACCGAGGATGTCAGGGTCGATGAACTCCTTCGCTGCGGCGTTCGGGCTCGCGTAGTAGTTGTAGTTGGTCAGCTGCGCGCCGTTCTGCGCGTCCAGCAGGAAGTTGATGAACGTGAGCGCCGTGCACGGGTGGTCGACGTTGGCCGGGATCGCCATGTTGTCGACCCACACCGTTCCGCCCTCCTCGGGCATGAAGTACTCGTACTGGTCCGGGTTGTCTGCACTGTCGAAAGCAGTGAAGAAGTTCCCGTTGTACCCGTGTGAGATCGATACTTCACCGTTGATCAGGTTGTCGTTGTAGTTGTCCGAGTCGAACGTGACGATGACGTCCTTGGCGGACTTGATCAGATCGGCTGCCTTTTGCAGTTCGTCGAGGCTCGTGCTGTTCAGCGAGTACCCCAGGTACTTGAGGGCTGCGCCCATCGCCTCGCGTGCATCGTTCAGCATGGAGACCTGATGGCCCTGGTTCATCGCAGGATCGAAGATGATGCCCCACGAGTACGGGTGATCCTCACCGACCACCGCCAGATCCACACCGAGCCCGGTCGTTCCCCACTGGTATGGCACCGAAAAGTCGCTCGTTGGGTCGAACGGCATGTTGACGAACTGTGGATCCAGGTTGCCGAGGTTCGTCAAGGCGGCTTTGTCGAGTTTCATCAGCTCGCCGTCGTCGATCATGATCCCGACCATGTAGTCGGACGGGACGATCAGGTCGTAGTGCACGCCGGCTTGGATCTTGGCGAGCATCTCCTCGTTCGACTCGTAGAAGTCCTGGGTGACCGTGACGCCGTACTGATCCTGGAATGCGGTGATCAGGTCCGGATCGATGTAGTCCGACCAGTTGTAGAAGTTCAAGTCCCCGTCCACCTGACCGGCAGAACACCCCATCGCCTCAGCAGCGGTAGTCGTCGTCTGTGCCGACGCTCCAGTGGTTGTGGTGTCGGCCGAATTTCCGCACGCCGACATCACCACCATGAGCAGCACCACCAGCAGGATCACGATTGTGGTTCTAGGTTTCAACAGTCCCTCCTCCTCGGCCTGTCGCTCGGCTTCTTCGCTGGAAGAAGAGCGAGCCTGCAACCAGCAACATCGACGCTACCAGCATGAGCGTCGACACGGCATTGACGAGCGGCGTCACACCCCTCTTCACGAGGCCGAACACGTACACGGGCAGAGTCGTCGACCCCGGCCCGGTGACGAAGCTGGTGACCACCACGTCGTCGAGCGACATCGTGAGTGCGAGGAGTGCCCCGCCGGCCACTCCCGGCATGATCAACGGAAGGGTGACCTTCCGAAACGTCTGCCAACGACTCGCGTAGAGGTCGCGAGCCGCCTCCTCCAGACTCGAGTCCATCTCGGCGAGGCGCGCGCGGACGACCACGGCGACGAACGAGATGTCGAAAGCGATGTGGGCGAGTGAGATGGATCCGAGTCCGAGTTCGATCCTGGTCCCCAACAGGTTGTTCGTGATGCCGAAGGCTTGCACGAAGAACAGCAGCATCATCACTGCCATCGTCACGTCCGGGATGATGATCGGTAGATACAGGAGTGCGTCGTAGGTGCGCTGACCCCGATACCGGAACCGTTCCATCGAGAGTGCCGCAGCGGTGCCGATCACCGTCGACACGATGGTCGCCACGGTGGCGACGATCAGCGAGTTCCTGACGGAGCGGATGATGTCGTGACTCTGTGCGAGTTCCCCATACCAGCGGAGGCTGGCGTGGGTCCACACGCCGACGTTGCGGTTGTCGTTGAAGGAGAAGAAGACCAGCACGAAGATCGGGGCGTAGAAGAACGTGTACACGATCCACGAGTTGGCCGCGAGGAGCCGCTCGACGAGGCCCTTCGGTCGGGTGCCGGAGTTCACAGGGTCCGCCCTCCTTCTCGAAAGTAGATGAGGGTCGCCGCGAGCATGACCGCCATCACGGCGAAGGACAGAGCCGATCCGAACGGCCAATTCCGGGCGGCGAGGAACTGCTGGACGATATAGCTCCCCAGCAGGGTGGTCTTCGCGCCGCCGAGGATCTCCGGCGTCACATACGCGCCGAGGCTCGGAATGAACACGAGGATGGAGCCGGCGACCACTCCCGGACGGCTCAGCGGCAGCGTGACCCTGCGGAACGCCTGCCATCCGCTCGCGTACAGGTCACGCGCTGCTTCGACGAGACTCCAGTCGATCCGCTCGATCGCCGCATACAGCGGCAACACCATGAACGGTAGGAACCCGTAGACGAGGCCGATCAGGATGGCGAGCGGCGTGAAGAGGATGCGGGTTTCCCCCAATCCAAGGAGCGACGTCAACTGCGAGACGGGACCGTCGGACCCGAGCAACACTCGCCACGCGTACGTCCTGACCAGGAAGTTGGACCAGAACGGGATCATCACCAGGACGAGGAGTGCGTTGCGGATGGCCGGTCGTCTGGTCGCGATGAAGTACGCGAACGGGTAGGCGAGGATCAGACAGATGACGGTGGCCAGAACGGCCAGCCAGAGCGACCGCCAGGCGATCTGCACCACGATCGACTCTGCCAGTCGGCGGTACGAGTTGAGGTTCCAGTCCTGCAGCAGGGTCTTTCCGGTCGAGCTGCGCGTCGCGAACGAGTAGACGAACACCATGACGAGCGGGATCGCGAAGAAGATCACCAGATAGGCGAAGCCCGGGAGTCCCAGCCGGAATCCCCTTCGTCGTTCTGCACGCTCGGCAGCACGTTCGAGATCGGGTGACACCGGGCCTGTCTCGACGCTCACTCTGACAGTGCCTTCGACGAGCCGGGCTGCCACTGCACCACCACCGCATCACCCGGCGCGTATGTCGCGGCGATGATCGTGTTCTCGAGCCGAACCTTCAATGTGTCGAACCCGACATCGACCTCGTAGAAGTTGGCGCTCCCGAGGTATACGCGACGGCGCACGGTTCCGTCGATCTGATTGACCGACGCAGGCGCTGGTTCGTCGGGCGGTGCGAGATAGAGCCGTTCGGGACGAAGGGCCAACGTCACCGCGGTGCCCGAGGGGACGTCGGTGCGAGTGCGAACGGTGTTCCCGTTGGGCAGACGGACGACTCCCGACTCTGCAACTACTCCGTCGATGAACGCCGTCTCTCCGATGAAGTCCGCAACGAATCTGGTTTCGGGATGTTCGTAGATCTGTTCAGGCGTGCCGACCTGAAGCAGGACCCCGTCGTTCATGACGCCGATCCGATCCGACATCGTCAACGCCTCTTCCTGGTCGTGGGTCACATACACGAACGAGATTCCAACCCGTTCCTGGAGGTCTTTCAGCTCGGTCTGCATCGCCTGGCGGAGCTTCAGGTCGAGCGCTCCAAGCGGTTCATCGAGCAGCAACACCTTCGGACGGTTCACGAGCGCACGCGCGAGCGCCACCCGCTGTTGTTGCCCCCCGGAGAGCTGTGTCGGTTTGCGTCGTTCCATGCCGCTGAGACGCACGAGCTGCACCGCCTCGTCCACCTGTGTGTCGACGTCTGATCGCTCGATGCCGCGCATTTCGAGTCCGAATCCGATGTTCTGGGCGACGGTCATGTGTGGGAACAGGGCATACGACTGGAACACTGTGTTGATCGGCCGTTTGTTCGGAGGCCGGAGCCCCATTTCCTCCCCGAACACCCGGATACTTCCCTCAGTCGGAAAGTCGAGGCCAGCGATCATGCGCAACGTCGTGGTCTTGCCGCATCCCGACGGGCCCAGGAGCGAGAAGAACTCGCCATCACCGATGGTCAGGTCCAGATCGTTGACAGCCACGACCTCACCAAAGCGTTTGGTGATGCCCGACAGCTCCACCGCTGCCGAAGTCACTTTGACCCCCATCCCTTCATCAGTTCTCCCGTCTGTAGAGGATCTTGCCTTCGATCATGGTGAAATCGACCCTTGTTTCGCCAATCGGTTCAGCTTCGAAAGGATCCCTGTCGAGCACAACGAGATCGGCGAGCTTCCCCGGCTCGATCGATCCGGTCTGCCCCTCGAGGTGGTTGACGTAGGCCGATCCGATCGTGAAGGCTGCGAGCGCCTCATGTAGCCCGATGCGTTCGTTCGGGTAGAAGACCGGCATGGTGCGATCGTCGGGCGAGATCCTGGTGACGGCCGTTTCGATCTCGAGGAGGGGATCAGGTGTCGAGACCGACCAGTCGCTGCCGAACGCCAGCGCTGCGCCATCGCGCAGGAGCGACGCGAACGGGTACTGACCCGCGCTTCTGTCAGGTCCGAGGAACGGGATCGTCAGCTCGGCCTGGTACCCGTCCATGCACGCCCAGAACGGCTGCCCGTTGGCGACGACATCGAGCCTGCGGAATCGCGGGAGGTCATCGGGGTGAACCACTTGGATGTGTGAGATATGGTGCCGGTGGTCGTTCCAGCCGTTGGTGTGACGAGCCGATTCGACGGCATCGAGCGCGTTTCTGACCGCGCGGTCGCCGATGGCGTGGAAGTGCACCTGGAAGCCTTCGGCGTCGAGGATCGTCACGTACCGCTGCAACATGCCGGGGTCGATGAAGTCGATGCCCGTGTTGCCACTCGACGCACCGCCGGCATCGAGGTAGGGGTCGAGCATCGAGGCGGTGAAATTCTCGAATACGCCGTCGAGCATCATCTTGATGCTCGTTGGCCGGAATCCGGCAGCGAACCCCTCGGAACGGCGCTGGATCAGTCTTTCGATCTGCTCCTCACCTTCGGAACGTTCCCACCACAGGGCACCAACAACGCGCGCATGGAGGTTGCCTGCTTCGGCGAGTCTGCGGTAGGCAGCCTCGGTGCTCGGGGTCACGTCGGCGTCTTGCCACGCCGTGATCCCGAGCGATAGGAGGTACTCCTGCGCCACCTTCAGACCCCGGAGGTAGGTTTCTTCGGTGTCTTCGGGAACGACACGATGCACCAGCTCCATCGCCCCCTCCTGGAGGGTGCCGGCCGGTTCACCCATGGAGTTGCGCTCGATCCTCCCGTCGATCGGGTCGGGTGTGGATCGGTCCACGCCTGCCAGCTTCAGTGCGACCGAGTTCACCCATGCGCCGTGCCCATCCCTGTTGACCAGGAACGCAGGGCGATCCGGAACGATGGCGTCGAGTCCTTCGCGTGTGGGAGTGCCACCGGGGAACGCGTCCATCGCCCAACCGCCACCCAAGATCCACTCCTCGTCGAGATGCTCCACGGCGTAGCGATGGATCGTCTCGAGATACTGCTCGCTGGTCGTGTCCTTGTGCAGGTTGCAGCGCAGCAGGCTCAGCCCACCTGTCGGTGGGTGAACGTGAGCGTCTTGGAAACCGGGTAGAACGAATCTGCCATGGAGGTCGATCACCTCGGTTGAGGAGTCGCGAGGGAACTCCTCCCCATGCCCGATGGCCTGGATTCGTCCGTCGCGTATCAACACGGACGTTCCCCGACTGCGCGCGCTGTCCATCGTGTAGATGGTGCCGCCTCGCAGTATCAGATCCGCCATTCGGTGCCCTGCACGTTAGTCAGCGGCGGACGCCGTAGTCGGTTCCGCCCGGGAAAATGAGTAGCGTTCCGCCCATGGACGTTCGCACCGTTCCGTTTTGGACCGACGACTACTCCGACACCCTCCCGACCGTCGATCCCCCGGCGACGGTCGACGTCGCCGTCATCGGGGCAGGGATAACAGGTCTCAATGCTGCCCGGGGCCTGGCGCGGGCCGGGCTCGCCACGGCCGTTCTCGACACCCGCGCCGTCGGTGAGGGTGCAAGTGGGATCAATGCCGGCATGGCCATTCACGGTGTCAAGCCGCCGGTCGAGCCCCTTCTACGCCGCTACGGCGACCTGGGTCGCAGGCTCTGGCAGGCTTCGATCGACGCCATCGAGAGAGTCGAGCAGGTCGTCCGGTTGGAAGGTATCGACTGCTTCTTCGCCAGGTACGGCGCCGCCGAACTCGGATTCACTCGGCGTGACGTCAAACACCTCAGCGCAGATGCACGCTGGAGCGCCGAGAACCTGGACTTCCCGATCGACGTGTCGATCGGACCCGACGTCCGAAAGGTGGTCGGCAGCGACCTGTTCTCGGTCGCCCTGACCGACATGGTGAGCGGCGGTCTGCACCCCGCCCGTTATACGTTCGGGCTGGCCCGTGCAGCACTGCGAGCGGGCGCAACCATCACAGAGCACTCCGAAGTGATCGGCCTACACCGGGACGGATCCGGCTATCGGATCGTCACCAGTCGGGGATCGCTCAGAGCAGAACGGGTGCTCGTGGCGACCAACGGCTACACCGGGTCCTTGTTCCCGAACATCCGCCGAAAGGTCGTGCCGATCGGGAGCTACTCCATCGTCACCGAGCCCCTACCGGAGCACCTCGCCAAGGAGTTGATCCCTGGGGGGCACATGTTGTGGACGGCGCGCAGATTCCTCAACTACATCCGCCGTACACCCGATGATCGGATTCTTCTCGGCGGGCGTCGCAACCTCCGGCCCGACCTGGACCTCCACGAGAGTGGCAGCGATCTCCAGCGCAGGCTGCTCGAGATCTTTCCGCAGCTCGAGACGTACCGCATCACCCACAGCTGGGGTGGGAAGCTCGCCGCCACTTTCGATCTCCTTCCCCACATCGGGATGAACGACGGCATCTGGTACGCCATGGGCTACGGGGGCCACGGCGTGGCACTCGGCACCTATCTCGGTATCGACGTTGCAGCGATGATGACCGGCCAACTGGCGTCGAGTCCGTTCTCCGAGATTCCCCAGCCGACACGGTGGTACTACCGGTCTCGACCGTGGTTCCTTCCGTTCGCCGCCTGGGGGTACCGCATGCTCGACCGGTTGGGTCGGTGAATAGTCTGGGACGAGACGGAGGAGCACGGTGATCACACATTGGATCGGCGGCAAGGCGCACGAGGGACACCCCGTGTCCGCAGGTGACATCTATGACCCTTCCACCGGGCAGGTGGTCGACCGGGTCGGCTACGCGACGGTCGGCGATGTCGACGACGCGGTGGCAGACGCGCTGAAGGCATTCGGTGAGTGGCGCGACTCCTCGTTGACGGCGAGAGCACGCATCCTGTTCACCTATCGGGAGCTGCTCTCCCGCCACGCGGACGATCTCGCAAGGATGGTCTCTCGACAACATGGGAAAACGTTCGCCGACGCCCAGGGCGAGGTGGCACGGGGATTGGAGGTCGTCGAATTCGCATGCGGCATCCCGCACCTGCTCAAGGGTGATTTCTCGGTCAACGTGTCGCGCAACATCGACACGTTGACCATCCGTCAACCGCTCGGCGTGGTCGCAGGCATCACCCCCTTCAACTTCCCGGCGATGGTCCCGATGTGGATGTATCCGATGGCGATCGCAACGGGCAACACGTTCGTGCTCAAGCCGTCGGAGAAGGACCCTTCGATCTCACTGATGCTCGCCGAGCTCTTCACCGAGGCGGGACTACCGTCGGGTGTGTTCAACGTGATCCATGGCGACAAGGTCGCGGTGGACCGCCTCCTCACCCATCCCGATGTGAGGGCGGTGAGCTTCGTGGGATCAACACCCGTCGCCCGGTACGTTCATCAGACCGCCACCGCCTCCGCCAAGCGCGTGCAGGCGCTGGCCGGTGCCAAGAACCACATGGTCGTCCTGCCCGACGCCGACATGGATCTTGCAGCCGACGCAGCCGTATCGGCCGGTTTCGGATCGGCGGGTGAACGCTGCATGGCGATCTCAGTCCTCGTGTTGGTTGGCGACGCCGCGGACGCGCTCCTGCCAAGAATCGAAGAACGAGTCGCTCGCCTCAAGGTGGGCCCTGGGCTGGACCCCGGGTCGGACATGGGACCGTTGGTCACATCCCAGCACAGGGACCGGGTAGTCGGCTACATCGACAAGGGGATCGAGGAAGGCGCGACCCTGCTCGCCGACGGCAGGGGGATCCAGGTCGCCGGCCACGAAGATGGGTTCTTCGTCGGCCCCACTCTCTTCGATCACGTGACCGCCGATATGACGATCTACCGAGATGAGATCTTCGGGCCGGTGCTGTCGGTTGTGCGTACGGAGACGTTCGAAGAGGCAATCCGTCTCGTGAACGGCAACCCGTGGGGCAATGGAACCGCCGTGTTCACCAACGACGGCGGCGCGGCCCGCACGTTTCAGACAGAGATCCAGGTCGGAATGGTCGGTGTGAACGTGCCGATTCCCGTCCCGTTGAGTTTCTACTCGTTCGGCGGTTGGAAGGAATCGATCTTCGGCGACCACGCGATCTACGGACCGGAGGGCATTCACTTCTACACGCGACCGAAGGTCGTGATCACCCGGTGGAGCGACCCGATCCACAGGGGTGTCGATCTCGGCTTCCCCCAGAATCAGTGAGACGAGCGTTTCCTCCCCCAGGAGGGCCGAACCTGACGTTGGGAGAGGTGGCCGAGGCCGCAGGCCGAGGACGGAGAGGGCGGTTCCCACCAACGGAGCCCGCGGACTACTCCCCTACCCCAGCAGCTTTGTTGCTGGGGTACTTTCCCCGCGCCCAGGTTGCGCCTGGGCCTCTCCCTCCTTTGGGGCACTCCTCCAACGCTTCGCTGGGGGGGTAGCAGTCGCCCTGGATCCTGGGGAGACCAACGGGCGGCCGAAGCTCGCCCTACGTCTTGATCATCACATGCTTGGAGACCGTGTAGTCGAGCATCGCCTCCTCGCTGAGGTCCTTGCCGAACCCCGATTCCTTGAACCCGCCGTGCGGGAACTCGGAGGTGACCGCGAGATGGTCGTTGATCCAGACCGTGCCGAAATCCAGCGCGGCCGACACACGCATCGCCCTGCCAATGTCGTTCGTCCACACGGAAGCGGCGAGCCCATAGGTGACGTCGTTGCTCAGCCGGATCGCCTCCTCCTCCGTATCGAACGGCAGCACCACCAGTACCGGTCCGAAGATCTCACTCTGAACGATCTCCGAGTGTTGGTCCGCATCGATGACGACCGTCGGCGAGAAGAAGTACCCCCGACCTGCGGGAACGTCGCCGCCTAACACCACCCGAGCTCCCGCGGCGGCCGCTCGCCGAACGAACCCGGCCACACGTTCACGGTGCACGTGCGAGATGAGCGGTCCCATGGTCACGTCGTCGTCGTACGGGTCGCCGACCTTCACCGAACCCATCGCCTCGACGATCGCGTCGACTGCGGCGTCATAGTGGCTGCGTTCGACGTAGACGCGAGTCGCGGCAGTGCAGTCCTGGCCCGAGTTGGTGGTTGCCCCTTCGGTGGCGCCAACCGCGAGTGCGTCGAGGTCGGCATCGTCGAACACCAGCAAGGGTGCTTTGCCGCCAAGTTCGAGGTGGACTCGCTTGAGCGTCTTGGCGGCGGTCTCCATCACCTTTCTGCCAGTTCCCGTAGACCCGGTCAGCGACACCATACGGATGCCTGGATGCTCGACGATCGCCTGCCCGGCCACCACTCCCCCAGTCACGACGTTGAACACCCCGGCCGGGAATCCTGCCTCCTTGGACAGCTCGGCGAGCATCAGCGTGGTACGAGGTGTAGTCGGCGCCGGCTTGAGCACGATCGTGCACCCCGCGGCGAGCGCCGGACCGATCTTCCATACCGCCATGTTGAGTGGGTAGTTCCATGGGGTGATCTGTCCCACCACACCAACGGGCTCACGCCGGAGGATCGACGTGTAGCCCTCCATGAAGTCCCCGGCAGCGGTTCCCGCCCAGCTTCGGGCAGCACCGGCGAAGAACTTCAGGTTGTCGACGGAGAACGCGACGTCGCCTTCGAGACTCATCGAACGGTACGGTTTCCCGGTGTCTTCGGTCTCAACACGGGCGAACTCCTCGGCGTGCTCGTCGAGAAGCCGACCGAGCCGATAGATCATCTCTGATCGTTCCGCGGGACTCGACCGTTTCCATTCGGGAAGCACACGCGACGCTGCACCAACCGCCTTGTCGACATCGGCACCACCAGCCTCGGCCACCTCCTCGGTGCGATCCCCGGTCGCCGGGTTCTCCAACTGGCTGGTGGCCCCGTCAGAGGCCTTCTCCCAGCGCCCGTCGATCCACATACCCCAGGCCATCACCCCTCCTTGACGCTCTCGGCGAGGGCTTCCTCGAAGAACCCCAGCGCCTGGTCGATCTGCTCTCTTGTCACGATGAGAGGCGGGATCCATCGGATCACGTTGCCGAGCGGCCCGCAGGTCAGCATCAGCAGGCCTCGCCTTTCGACGGCTTTCTGCACCTGCTTGGCGAGGAACGCGTCGGGTTCGCCGTTGGTCGTGAACTCTGTTGCCACCATCAGGCCCTTGCCTCGTACGTCGCCAATCATCGGGTGGGTTTGCTGGAGATCGCCAAGGGCGCTCGTCAGGTGCACTCCGAGGGTGGCGGCGTTTTCGACGAGACCTTCTTTCTCGATGACGTCGAGGGTCGCGATGGCCGCGGCGCAGGCGACGGCGTTCCCACCGTACGTTCCGCCCTGAGAACCGGGCCAGGCGTGTTCCATCAGCTCGGTGGATGCAGCGATCGCCGACAGTGGGAAGCCCGAGGCCAACCCCTTGGCGGTAATCAGCACGTCCGGGTACACGTCGTAGTGCTCATGACCCCAGAAACGCCCGGTCCGACCGAACCCGGTCTGGACCTCATCGATCACGAGCAGGATGCCGTGGCGGTCGCAGCGCTCTCTCAGACCTTCCAAGAAGCCTGGTGTGCTCGGCACGTATCCTCCTTCGCCGAGGACCGGCTCGACGACGATCGCTGCGGTCTCCCGTGGTGCCGACTGGGTCGCGAACAAGTAGTCGAGCTCCCGAAGCGCAAACGCCGTGGTCGTCTCCTCGTCCCAGCCGTACCGGTACGCGTACGGAAATGGCGCGACGAACACCCCCGCCATGAGGGGCTGAAGACCGGCCCGGTAGGCGGCTTTCGAGGTGGTCATCGACAGGGCGGCGGTGGTGCGTCCGTGAAAGGAACCCTGGAACACGATGAGGTTCGTTCGTCCTGTCGTCTGTTTGGCGAGCCTGGTTGCCGCCTCGACGGCCTCCGTCCCTGCCGATGTGAAGAACAAGGAGTCGAGACCGGCCGGGAGTACATCCCCCATGCGCTCCGCCAGTTCGAGGAGTGCAGGGTGCAGGACGGTTGTGTACTGGCCGTGGATCAACTCCCCTGTCTGACGTTGGGCGGCTTCAACAACGGCCGGATGACAGTGACCGGTGTTGGTGACACCGATCCCTGAGGTGAAGTCGAGGTACCGCCTTCCCTCAGCGTCGAATAGGTAGACCCCTTCGCCTCTGACGGCGGTGACCCCGGTTGCCTGGGTGAGGAGTGGGGAGAGTCGTGTGCTCATCGTGCTGCCTCCTAGCCGAGGTGGACGAAGCGTAGGTGGGTCATCTCGTGCACCGCGTAGGCCGGTCCTTCCCGGGTGTTCCCCGAGTTCTTGACACCTCCGTACGGTTGCTGATCGGCCCGATAGGTGGGTACTTCGTTGATCAGGACGCCACCGAAGTGGAGCTTCCGGACAGCCTTGAGCGCCTTGCGTAGGTCCGTGGTGAAGATCCCCGCGTGGAGGCCATAGTCGCCGGTGTCGGCGATCTCGAGGGCCTCGTCGAACGTCGAGTACGAGAGCACGACGACGACAGGCCCGAACACCTCCTTCGCGCAGAGGTCGGCGTCCAACGGGACGTTGTCCACGATGGTGGGCATGAGGAGCCCGTCCTCCAACACACCACCGGTCACGACAGTGGCGCCGTCGGCAACCGCCGAGTCGATCCAGTCGAGAACCCGCTGTGTCTCTTCGGGCGAGATCAATGGACCCACGTCGGTTGCCTCATCGAGGGGGTCACCCACAACGAGCGTTCCGATCGCCTCCACAAGAACGTCCACGAATCGGTCGTGGACCGACTCGTGCACCAGGATCCGTTGAGTCGAAATGCAGCTCTGGCCGGCGTGAGAGAATCCCGCAACTCGCACCTTCGCGGCAACAAGATCCAGATCGGCGTCCGGTTCGACGATCAGGGGGGAGTTCGAGCCCAGTTCCAGTGAGATCTTCTTGCGAGGTGCCTGTGCAGGGATGTGCCAGCCGACGGCAGGGCTCCCCGTGAACGTGACCAATGCAGGGATCGGGTTGGTGATCAGCGGCTCGCCGACCTCCTTGCCGGAACCCGTCACGACCGACACCCAGTCGGCCGGCATGCCGGCTTCGATCAACAGTTCGATGAGCATGATCGACGAGAACGGCGTCGACGACGCAGGTTTGAGGACGACGGGACAGCCGGCGGCGATCGCCGGCGCGAGTTTGTGGGCGACCAGATTCAACGGGAAGTTGAACGGTGTGATCGCCGCCACCACACCGATCGGCACTCGCAGAGCGAACGCGAGGCGCCCGTACCCGGACTGGGAGGCGTCCATCGGGATCATCTCGCCTGTCAGCTTCCTGGCTTCCGCGGCTGCAAACGTGAGCGTGTCGACGCAGCGCGCCGCTTCGGCGCGTGCGGTGCGGATCGGCTTGCCGGCTTCGAGCGCGATCGTGTGACCGAATTCGTCGATCCTCTCCGAGACGAGCCTGGCAGCCTTTTCGAGCACTTCCGCCCTCCGGTACTGGGGGAAGTCGTCGCGTGTGAGTGCAGCCGAAGCCGCTTCGCAGGCCGTCGTCACAGTGGCGGCGTCACATGCGGGAACGAGCCCGATGACTTCGTTCGAATACGGGTTGGTGACCTCGATGAATCGATCCGTGGTGATTCGTGTGCCGGCGACTCGTACCGGTGTCTGCTCCATTCCGCCTCCTTGTCATTCTGAGGATATCCACCTCGTCTGCTCCGCCGCTC
>Ga0307440_1000113_pt1 | contig 34902 bp, 31 predicted proteins | sample SalMarWE160410MG_FD_202150 | JGI IMG/M metagenome (GOLD analysis project Ga0307440, IMG submission 202150) | Salt marsh sediment microbial communities from the Plum Island Ecosystem LTER, Massachusetts, United States - WE1604-10 | ecosystem: Environmental > Aquatic > Marine > Intertidal zone >...
GTCATAGCCTTTCCATTAAACAGGAAAGAGTCGGATGTGGCATATCCCGGATCATTTACCAGCATAATGACAGTTTTGCCCTTTACATTGATGTCCCTGTAGTCATCCCAGTTGTTCTCAGGACTGTTAATACCATACCCTACAAAAACAATATCTGAGTTCCTGACATCGATGGATTGGCTTACCTGTGGAGTACTGGCCATAAAATCATCAGAATATTTCAAATCAATAGTTTTACTGCCTCCTGAAATTTTCATTATCATATCAGGATCAGCGGTGATCCTGACAAGTGATACTTTCTGAAAATAACTTCCACTGTCGGCAGGTTGCAATCCTATTTTTTTGAACTGATCCGCCAGGTAGTTTATAGTCCGTTCCTCACCTAGTGTTGCGGGCGCTCTTCCAAGGAAATCATCGGAAGCAAGTACCGATATATAATTCTTCATATCATCAGCCTTAATGCTGTCAAGAGCAGTATTCAACTGCTTTTCCTGTGAGTTGCAGCCTGCGAGTAAGGCATTTATAAATATAACGATTGCGATTGTTCTGCTTTGCATATTGTTTTCTCCTTAAATCAAATTATGTTAATCCGGGTAAAAAATTCCGGATGAAAATAATTAAAATATCTAAACCGATAAGTATTGATGTCGATTTTTATGGGATGATATGGCCATCCACATAAGTCATATGATGCTAAATTCAGTTTATGGCAACCGGATTTACATTCCATGCTTTTATCCTAAGCATAGGTCTATTACCATCATAATCACGCAGGAAATATTTTGCCTTATAGGTATGTTCCTCACCCGGAAACAGAGTAATATAATTATTACCCCAGAAGACCGGCAGGATTGGTTTATCGGTATCAGGATCGCGCAGATCGAAGTAAACAAAAAAGGCTATTGCATCACCGGGGTTCTTAACAGTAAGCGACACCAGGCCTTCTTTATCACTCTTAGTGAATGTATAGTCATAAGTAAGCTTTGCCTCCGGCAACCTGTTTAATGCAGTAAAGTCGGCGTATTGTTTTGTGGGAGTATAATACTCCCATGGAAGTTTCTTCCCTGCATTGTAATCCAGCACATCCTTTTTGTCAGACAGCCAGTAAACATTATTGTCAACTTCCCTGCCATCCCTGTCATATATCTGAAGGTCGAGAAACCATACCGGTGTAAGATTTTTAAGTTCAGGGAGTTTATATATAAACTTGGAAGTATTGCCTTTTATATGCCCGCTCCACTGATCTGCAAATATCTCTTTAGAGTTTATATCGAAGATCCTGATCTTTACCGTAAGGTCACCGGCATCCTTCAGATCCTCATTTGCGAGGTAAATATCGTCAAAGCCGTACCTGTAGATAGCATGAAGAGGCGTGCATGCTTCCCTAACTGCATAAAAAGCTCCATTTGGTTGCAGATATGTATCATATAATTGCCATATAAGTTCAGGCCAGGCAGAGTTCAGTTTCCACTGAACAAGACCCGTGCTAACAGGTTTATTGGCTATGAATGCCTCAAACATGGGACGCATCAGCTCGTAATTGCTAACCTGCGATTTAAATGCGAATTCTGCAATGTTATGTGACATTCCGTAACGGGCTGTCAGACCATTTGTAAACCTGTCAAGAGTCGTAAATTCATTTCTTCCTGTATGATACTCCCAGTATTTCTTATCAATAGGCCAAAGGCTTTTTGCCGGTAACATTCTCTCCAGCGATGTAAGTGGAGGTATCTCCTCACCCGGACATGTTTCAGTATTGAATCCATATGCTCCGCCATGTGTGGTATCTGTAAACCAGTAAACCGGAGGTGTAAAAGCATACGGTCCCAGCATCTTCATGCCGGTTGGTCCGCTCAGGCTGCTTACCAGGGGCACATCTGCAATCACTTTTTCACTTTCTGTCCCAACACCACCCGCTGATGTTGACCAGGGCCTTGAAGGGTCATATTTCTTAAACATATCGATATATCTTTTCTCCAGGTCAGGCGCCGGCAGCTTATCACTACCCAGCATCCAGATATATATTGAAGGATGATTTCTAAGCCACATCATCTGGTCGAACCAATATTTCGAAATAAGTTCTATATCCTCCCCGGAAACAGGACCCCCGTACTTCTCATCCACCGGCTTCAGCAGATACTCTTCCCATTCCCAGTGACAATTCCATCCTACCATCACCAAAATCCCATATTCATCGCAAAGGTCATAAAGTGTCTCATCCTTTCCCCAGAATCCTTCACACCTGATGCTGTTAAGATTCATGTGCCGAACGTATCTGAGCTGATCCTCGACTGATTCTTTTGTATCCTGCAAAAGCAGATCGTCTGTCCATCCTCCTCCTTTAAGGAGAATAAATTTCCCGTTTATCCTGAATGCGCGGTTTTTTCTTTCATCCAGGTAACTTGTTATCTCCCTGATACCATATTTCTTCTCTACCCTGTCAAGTATCTTTCCTCCCGCAATAAACTCAGCCTTCAGGTTATACATATCCGGCCTGCCCATACCATTAGGCCACCAAAAATTTACATTCTTCACAGATAACTGAGGAAATTCCGAAGGGGAAAACTGGCATGATAAGGTATCTCCGGGGTTGATGGTTACAGGTTTCCGTACAATTCCCAACTGATAGTCCACCTGGAACACTCCCTTAACAGGTTTATCAGTGCTGTTAACAAGCTCAGCCTGAATAAACAGGTCCGCATTATTACCTTTCACAGTATCCACCTTGGAATACACAAACGGGCTCCTTATTTTCAAACCGTCATTTATCTCCAGGAAAACATCCCTGAATATGCCCATACTCCTGTCACGCGGTAAGGGATTCCAGTCGACAAATCCAATTGAATATTCACCATTGGCATGCTGCCATAATTTTAACGCCACGGTATTCTTACCCGCCACAGCAAAATCGTTGATGTTAAATGTGAACATCCTGTATGTACCGGCAAATTCATCCTTTTCCACAACTTTTTTCCCGTTAACCCACAGATCTGCCCTGTAATTTATACCACTGAACCTAAGTGCAATATCCTTCTTAAGGTCGTCAGGAGTAAGATTAAATGATGATCTGAACCACCATGGCTGTCTGAACTGTTCGGGATCAACTTTCTGCATGTTAATACCAAAATAAGGATCTTTGACCAGGCTGTCCCCGACGAGACTTCCAAGTACTGTTCCCGGCACCTCTGCATCGTACCATGATGATGCATCAAAACCCTTTTCCGATATTGAACTCTCTGCAATTCCGGCAAGCTTATCCTGTGGTTGCATCTTCCAGCCAACAGATAATGTATCTACGGTTGAGTCAATTTTCTGGTCATATGGTTTGCACGAAAAAGTCACAAGGACCAACAGGACAAAAGCAAGGTATTTCATGGAAATCAGGATTAAAAATGATTATAAATTAATACATATTCTGAAAGATAAGAAATATTCATACTCATATGCAAAAATTGAATCAATAATACTTTTTAACAGCATAAAAGGCAGTTCTCTTTATAAATGATCTCGTCATACGGAGATATTAATCCATCCTGCTGCATCTAAGATTATACCGAGAAAAGAGACATAGACCGTAACTCAACGGCGGAGAGATAGCCATATCCCGGTAAACCCGAATAAACGCACCCCGTATCTATATTGAGAACCTTTGCATGTTCTTTTATCATAGCAGTGCAGGCATCCAGAGTAACAGGAGTATGTCCGTGAATGATTGTATAGTCATTCAGGGCCGGATTTTTGTAGCTTTCCCTGCGTGTCCATATCATATCAGTGCTATCATCAAAAGGATCTTCTATATCGTCGTTAAAACCCGCATGTACAAAAACAAAATTCTCATAGATATAATAATAGCTGAGCTTACAGAAGAAATCAATATAATCCCGGGGCAGCTCTTTTACAGTCCTGATTCCGAAGCTGTCAAGGGTGAAGGCACCTCCGTTTAAAAACCAGTTATACCACCTGTTCTCATTCTCATATGCCTCGATAAGCATTTCTTCGTGGTTCCCTCTTAGTGTGACAACATCAGTTCCCGAATTACGCATACCAATTATGTAATCGATAACTTCCCTGCTGTATTCCCCCCTGTCTATATAGTCGCCCAGGAAAACCACTTTATCACCAGGTCCTATCCTGGCTGCCGATTCAACCAGCAGTCGCAACTCATCAATACAACCATGTATATCCCCTATTGCAAACAGTCGCTCTTCCATGGTAATATAATTGTAATCAGACCTGAAAATTACATAGCAGAAAATGCTGTTTTTCTGCCGGGACAAACAGCCAGACAGCAGATATCAAAAACACAACCGGCTGGGTTATCAGGACCGGGCCGGCGTTACTTCATCAGTCTTTGGCCTGGCTTTTTTGCTTCCTCTTTTTTGCGGGTATTTACCGGGAAGTATAACATTTATTAGCTTTTTCCCCCAGAGGCCAAGCCTGATACCCACAGCCAGTGATAAAAGGCTTATAACTATTGTCAGGTAATTATAGTTCTCATCCCTGGCAACAAAGAAAAGGACCACAGATAATAACAGGATCAGTATACTGAAGATAATTTTCACTCTAAGAAGAGGTGTTGCAATGGTTTTAAATCTTGTCAGGCCATCAATAATGCCGGTAATTATTGCAAGAATAAGAGTAAAAGGGAACAGAAACACTGCAAAAATTATGACATTCTTCAACATCTCTGGCTGGTAGCCGGGAAACAGGTTCAGAATTAACGTTATAACAGGAATAGAAATTACCAGGGTCTGGGACAGGTGAATGGCAATTGGATGCAGGTCAAAATTTAAGAGTTTCAACCTGTTGAGGGATACTCTTTCCCTGTAAGGCTCAAATGCTTTCCTCGGCATACCGCATGCAGGGCATACATCACCAAGTTTATCGGCTTCCATAACATATCCGCAAGGACGGCAACGAACTAGTTCTTTCATAAGTTTACTCGGAAAAACATGAATAATATGTTAAAAATATGGTAAAAACAAAAATAGTAAAATGATGTTAATTCTTGTTAAAACTTCCTCCTGGAATTAAAAAGACAAAGTTTTTTAATACATTCAACCCGGGAATTTAGTAAGGTTAAATAACTAGGACAGAGTAAAAAAAGATCAGTACAAAATGAAAAGGTATTTTATCCTGGCTGGAGTTGCTATAGCGATTGCAGGATTGATCATATTCAACAGAATGTCATCAAAAAGTAAAGAGGTAAGTGAGTTCTCACAAGCAAAGCAGGGTACTTTTGAAATCACAGTATCTGCTGCGGGAGAACTGATAGCTGAACGGTCACTTGATATCAAGGGACCAGAGATTTCTTCGGCATCAATGGGTGGAGGACATGGTCATGGCATGCATGCCATGGACTTGAAAATACAGGATATAGTACCTGAGGGGACCATCGTTAAGGAAGGTGATTATATAGCACAGCTGGACAGATCGTCATATTCCAATACGCTGAAGGATGAGCAGGAAAAACTGACCACTGCGCAGGATGAACTTGACATGAAGGTACTCGACACTGCAGTCACCCTTACAGATCTGAGAGATGATATTAAAAACCAGATATTTGTTGTTGAGGAGGCTGCACTTGTACTTGACCAGGATAAATTCGAACCTCCTGCCACCATCAGAAAAGCCGAAATGAACCTGAACAGAGAGCAAAGAGCTCTGGAACAGAAAAGGATGGCTTATAAGCTTCATGCCGAACAGACCCTGGCTGATATCAACATCATGAAAACATCACTGGAGAAACAAACGCGGCTTGTGAATGACCTGCAGGATTTCCTCTCCAAATTCACAATTACGGCACCTTCGCCCGGAATGGTCATATATAAAAAAGACAGGGACGGGACAAAAAGGAAATCCGGTTCAAATGTGAATCCCTGGGACAGGACCATTGCCACCCTGCCTGACCTTTCTTCTATGCTGTCCAAAATATATATCAATGAGGTTGATATCAGCAAGGTAAAACCGGGACTGGAAGTAACCATTAATATTGATGCATTCCCCAAAAATAAATATTCCGGTAAGGTGATCTCTGTTGCCAACATTGGTGAACAATTGCCTAATTCTGATTCCAAGATGTTCGAGGTACAGATCAAACTGGATAAAAGTGATCCATCACTCAGACCATCGATGACATCAAGCAATAAAATACTGATCAAAAGCTACAGTAATGTCGTTTACATACCTATAGAAAGTGTTCATACCGGCTCAGACAGCATCCCATTTGTATATACAAGGAACAGAGTCAAACAAATCGTAGTTCTTGGAGAGGCAAATGATAAAAACATAATAGTGGAGCAGGGATTGGACCCAGGAACAACCGTTTATGTCGTAACACCACCAAACCCCGACAGTTTCAGGATCAGCGGAGAGGATCTTGTTGTTACAATCAAGGAGAGGATTAAGACAATAAAAGAAGAAAATGAGGCTCCGGGGAAAAAAGTGTGAAAAGAGGCTGTATTAAAAGCTATTAATAACCGCTAATTCCGCCAGGCAGGCGCTAAACAAAAAGTTATAATTTTTATTCTCAGGTCTCTGCGGCCTTTGCATAATCGTGAATGTTCTGCGGTTAACAGATTTCATCTTTTGAGACAGCCCCTTTTGTAATTAATTTTAATTATTTTTTATCATATACTAATGTCATAGTAATGTCCCCGTTTCTACCATTCCTCGTGGACGCTATTGAGAGCGTTGAAGGATTTACAAGGGTCCAGACTTCGGTTGATTTCATTTCCCTTGTCTGACCATTCATATCGAAGGACATATTGGTGGTTATTGTCAGAGATTTACCATCAGCCGACCATTTGGCAACAGATTTCCTTTCCCCCCGTTGTGTGGTATTAACAGTTTCCTTGCCGTCAAGGGTATATTTGTCGGTAGTTGTCATCGCCTGCCCGTCACGACCTGTTCTGGTCCTTTCTACAGTGAGGGTGTTGCCCGACTGGGTAACAACCATATCCCCGCCACCCATTCGCATGCCACCACCTTGTCCTTCTGGCAGCTTACTTTTATCAGAATTCATTGCCCATTTTCCTGAGAAATTCGTTTTGCCTGACTGGGCATTTGTCATAGCCGGGACAGAAAAAGCCAATATCACGGTTAGTGATAATGCTTTCAGAAACCATGAGTTCTTTGCGTTTTTGTTTTTCATAGCAACAATTTTTAAATGGAATGATTTTGTAATAGACAACTCAAATAACCTGATTATTCCCCTGTTGACAGGAATTTTACCGGCAGGCCCAAAAATTAAGACAAATTATATTTTACCACTCATGGTATATTCTGCAACATTGCCGACAGTCAGCCAGTTACCGCCCTGGCTTCTCATATAATCATTAATATGTAAAGCTTTTATAGATTTCACATCTGAGAGTTCAATCAGGGCAAGGAATTTTTTGCCTGCATACTTTTCAAACTGGGGATCAGGTAACTGAAGCTTATCCTGATTTCTGATAATAGTCTCAAATGATTCCTCAACGGTCAACTCCCCGGAAAAGAAGATGCATTTAATCGTGGCAGTAGCTTCGACATTTGTCTCTCCCATATTACTGACCAGATAGAGCGCATCACCCTCCGTTATCTCACCGGGAATATCCAATTTTCTGTCTGCTCCACGGATGATCATAGACTTATTACCCAGAATGAGGTTATTAAGCTCATTTGAGTCAGCATCCAGCCAGACAATATGATCCATAGTGTATGAGTTTTAGGTTAATCATGTTATAAAGACGACAGAAAAAAAGAAATGTTACAGGTTTAGCGTCATAAATTCATATAAAAGTTTAATAAACCTGACCCGGGCACTGAGTTTCCAGCTGAATCATGAACTCATCTACACCCAGTCCACAGTACCACCAGGAAAACCATTAAATAAACAGTATCGAGGCACTGTATGGGAGGATAATCAGCCATCACCTGTAAGGCAGGGTATAAATGCGGAATGAAAATATTTTTTCATCTGTTGTTTAAATGGCGTAATTTTGATATACTCATTGATAACAACAAAATATCACAATCATGAAAAAATTATTTTTTTTGATCATCGTAGCATCTTTAGCTTTTCTCAAACTGCAGGCCCAGCCTGTATCGGATTATACATACAAATTAACAAACGGTATTAACATTCAGATGGACAGATGCTGGAACCAGGTATGGGTACAGCAAAGTTATTCACCGATGGCATCATCAGACAAAACGCCTTTATCAGTAAGTATAAGAGCAATGGGATACCTGATCTCAGGATCCTCCTTTAAACTTTTAAAATCGGGTAAAGAGGTAACATTGCAGAATGCCGCGCCTGGCACTTACGACTTAAAAATGACATTTAAGTTATCGGGGACACCAGGTAACCTGAGTTTTGTTGCGAAAAATATTGTAATCAAGGCAAAGTCAAAAACAAGTGTCTCAATCATTTTGTATGACTACCAGTTCATCGTTGTCGAATCAGCAGCTTCAGGAAGCAGCCTTTGTGCCTATAAATCCCAGATCAACATTTTTAAAGCCCATTCTGAAGGAAGTATGTATAAAGGGGTGTTTTCATTTTATCCCGTTGGGAATCATGACAAAGCTATTACTCCCGGCCAGAAGATAAGTGACAATTCAGGAAAGATAAAACCCGGTAAATATGATGTGCTAATTTCAGTCATCATCTCAGACCAGCTGCAAAAGATATGGCTCAATAACTTTAACATGAAAGCAGGCAAAAACTATGATATAACAATAAATATGAACGCGGGAGAGCTTAGCTACACAGGAGGCGACAGAGATGTAAAGGCCATGCACCTTTATCCGGCAGGAACAGCTGCAAGACAGACAGGAAATCCTTCTCCTGTAACCAATCTTGAAATAATAGACTATAAGAACATTTCTCAACCCAATGCCTGTCCTCCCGGAATGTATGATGTCCTGCTGGATATCAAGAACGGACAGAGGTATGAATGGAAAAAAAATGTGGTTGTAAATACCGGTACCAGAACAAGTGTCAAATAAATATCATTCAGGTATTTCATAAAACTCGTATCTTATCTGCCAGGACATTTCATCACCCTGATCCACATCAATTTTAATATATGGTTCAGGACATAAAGTCGTTGGGCAACACCAGAACGCCAGTTTCAGCAAAGGCTGATCACTTCTAATTCTTACACCGGCTCCTGCCCCGTGATGTTCAATTCTTATATCGTAATCGCTGCTATCAGGTCCAAAGCCTCCAAGATTAAAATAGTTGATATCTTCTCCTTTACGAACATTTCTCATGAATCTCAACTCTTTGCCACTGACACCAGAAAAGTCAGAATCATTATCTACACCTTCACTCTTTATCGTATAAGGCACCCTTACAAAATAACCGGGACCAACAGGTTTTGCGTCGATCATAAAAAAATTATGGTCATATACATCTGTATGAATAGCCTTTTTACCTGTATTTACAAGTCGGTGATCCAGAACAAGTTCAGGTTTACCCTTTGTAAGATATATCTTCTTTTCATACTGGTAAGAATATTCTTTGTCTTCCAGAAGATGCCTGAAAATCACATAATCAGCTCTTTCTGATGTATCCCATTTGCCCATGTTTACAAAAGGATAATTGCGGTAAAACTGATATTCCTGTTCATCGGGTTTTACAAGAACACCCGTACCAATTTTGACAAATGTTTCTCCGGGCTTTGCGGAATGATAATCAAGAGGGGTGAAATCCTGAACGGGTCCCATAATAACATCATGTATTTCAGGACTGTATTCAGAAAACCATTTCCCGAAATATGTATGGCCTTTAAATTCAAGATAAGGCATATTACCGGACCAGTCAAAACGGGTACCACGGTAATATCCTTTACCGGCATCCGGAAGAAGAAGTTTCGCCTTAATAATGTCGTTTGTGATTTCTGTCTGCGGAAAATTCATCATTGACTCCATTTTATATCCATTTTTATTATATTATAGTATTGAAAATCTTTAATCTTAAGTTGTTAATTTTCTATAAAAATACAACTGCTTAAGAATATTATCCCAACAATTTACTAAATTTGACTAGAGACCTGCTTTTCTTATTTGTTTTTTTTCGATATTTTTTTTAAAACCCTCTTATTATGAACAAATTATCAAGAAGACAATTCCTGAGCACAAGTGCATTTGGAATTGGATCAACTCTTATCGCCTCAAAGATCCCGATGGATCTCATTACCGGAAATTCAACAGCTCTTATTCAGATGCCTATTGGATTCCAGGTATGGACTATCAGGGAGAAACTCGTTAAAGACTTCCCCGGTACTCTCAAGATGATGGCGGGAATGGGATATCAAAGTGTGGAGATGTGCTCACCCCCCGGTTATGAGGATTCAGGTTTCGGACCACTTATGAAATTTTCAGGCAGGGAGATGAAACAGATAATCAATGATGCCGGACTGGAATTTGCCAGTACACATTATGGATTTGATGAACTTAAAAATCATCTTGATGAAAGAATTCAGTTTGCCCTTGACTCAGGTCAGAAACAGATGATACTCTCCAGCTTCGGATTACCCAGAGATGCAACTCTCAGTGACTGGATGAAAGCGGCTGACCAGCTGAATGAAATTGGCAGGAAATCGAGAGAATCGGGTATTCAGATGGGATATCATAATCATGATATGGAATTTGAAAAACTGGATGATACCCTGATATATGACGCCCTGATGAAAGAGTTCGATCCCGAACTTGTTAAAATGCAGTTCCAGGTTGCTGTTATCAGGCTGGGATATAAAGCTTCAACCTATTTCGAAAAATACCCGGGCAGGTACATCTCTGCACACCTGGCTGACCTGTCGCCTGACAAAAAGAAAAATGTTCCTGTCGGACAGGGCATTGTCGACTGGAAAGAGTTCTTTGCTACACTTAAAACAGGTGGTGCTAAGAACATTTTTGTAGAAATGGATCCTTCAACTTTCAAGGAAAGCGCTGCTTACCTTCATAAGTATGTCGCTTAAAACAATATTCTTCCATAACTAACCAAAAAACATATTAATAAAATGGCAAATTCAGGAAAAATCAATCGTCGTGAATTTCTGGGATCAGCTGCCACTGCATCCCTTGCACTGACTATTTTACCCAGGCAGGTCCTGGGTGGTACAGGTTTTATTGCTCCAAGTGATAAACTGACTATAGGCTACATAGGCTGTGGAACACAAGGCATGAGAGAGCTTGCAAACCTCGTCAAAAATCCGGCTGTACAGATCGTTGCCGTATGTGATCCAAATAAATTCAGTACCAATTATGTTGACTGGTCACCATATAGTATTCGCAATACAATGCGCTCAACCCTTGGTGATGATAAATGGGGAGAAGGTCTGAAAGGGATCCCCGGAGGAAGGGACCTGGGTAAGGAACTGGTGGATAAATACTATGCAAAAACAAAGGAATCAGGCAATTATAATGGTTGTATCGAATATGAGGATTTCAGAGAATTACTTGATAATGAGACCGGGATCGATGCAATAAAGATCATGACTCCTGACCATCTGCATGCAACTGTTGCTATAGATTCTATGAAAAAAGGCAAGCATGTTGTTACCCACAAACCGATTGCCAACAGGATTTATGAAGCCAAGCTGACAATTGAAACAGCAAAGAAGACAGGACTTAGCACCCATCTGCTGGCATGGAGTGACAGACCTGATTATATAACGATCAAAAACTGGATAGATGAGGGCCGTATTGGTACACTAAAAGAGATACATAACTGGTCGAACAGGCCGATGTGGCCCCAGTGGCAGCAGAATCCCACCGACAATCCTCCTGTGCCTGAAGGCTTTAACTGGCAGCTATGGCTGGGACCAGTGCCAGACAGGCCATACAGTCCTGAATATACTAATGCAGTGTTCAGGGGATGGTACGACTTTGGTGCCGGAAGTATTGCCGACATGGGACATTATAGTCTTTTCCCCCTTTTCAGGGCAATAGGGGTAAATACACCTGCAAAAAGCGCTGAAGCATATGCCACAACGACATGTACACTTAACGGTAATGTAGCAGTAGGTGTACATAATAATGTCGCCTTCCCCCTTTCATGTATCATCAGGTTTAAATTCGATGCGCAGGAATCACTTCCTCCCTTTGACCTTTACTGGTACGATGGGGGCATGAAACCACCCAATCCGGATGAGTACGATGTTGCTGGTAAAGCATTATCGAGAGAAGGTATGATGTTCGTAGGTGATAAGGGTAAAATAATAGCAGGATTCAGGGGGGAACAACCTGTTATCGTATCCCCTGATGGCAAACTCACTGCATCTGACCGTAAAAGGACCCGCTCGCAGGAGGATCCAAATAATATCTGGATTGAAGCTTTTAAAAATAAGACACAGTCTGAAGGCAGTTTCCTTTATACAGGACCTGTAACCGAGACTATTCTGCTTGGAGCTGTGGCATTAAGGGCAGGAAAGAAAGTGGATTATGATAGCCAGAACATGAAGATAACCAACATACCGGAGGCCAATAAATACCTCATCAGGGAGTACAGGAAAGGCTGGGAACTCTGATACTACTATAAGTTAAATTTAAAGGATTGAGGGTGCATTAAAGCACCCTTATCTTTTAAAATATGCTGGAATATTGAAATATTGGTTTTTTTTCAGATATTGCAGTACATTTTTTTAGATAACCTGATAAACACAATTCAAAAACTACTCACTATGAACAGACGTATTCTTTCCATTGTGCTTTTCACATTAATGATTGCTTCATGCAATAACCAGGGGAGCAAAGTATCACCTGCAAAATCAGAAACCAACGAAGGTCCATTAAAGGTCGAATTTGCGTCTCTGATATCGAATCCAGATAAATATATGGGTAAAGATATTGTTGTTGAAGGAAAGGTAGTGCATGTATGCACCGAGAGTGGCAAAAAGCTGTTCATTGTTGGTGATAATCCTGATGTCAGGTTATACGTGGCTGCAGGCGAGAATATGCCGAAGTTCCCCATGGAACTTCTTGGTAGCGAAATATCTGTTGAAGGTGTTATTACCCGTATCGGAGGGCCGGCTACTCCGAAATCCGAAAAAACATCCGGTAAAAACGATGAAGCAGCTCAGAAACAGGGTATGTCGGACGATAGCTGCGAAACTGAGACTGCCATGGCAGGCCAGGCTTCCCTTGCCGATATTATAATGCTGTACAGAAGTCACACTGTTAAGTGAAATCGGGATAAAGCCACGATGAAACTGTCGAAAATTAACAGGATCACTCACCGTGACATAGGATATCTTATAGCCGGACTTACGATTATCTATGCTGTTTCAGGTATTGCTCTCAATCATAAGAATGACTGGAATCCGAATTATATAATTGATACCAGACCATTTACTCTTGATAAGAATGAATACACTCTAAGCCGCGACTCTTTTGATGATCAGGCAGCACGTCTTATCCTGGGACAGCTCGGACTGGAAAACGAATACAAGACCTACCATTTCCCTTCGGGCAGCAAAGTAACCCTTTTCATCAACGGTGGTCTTGTACAGATCAATACCGAAACTGGTGAGGGGTTGGTAGAGAGAATAAGCAAAAGACCTGTCTTCTACCAGCTTAATTTCCTTCATTACAATCCAGGGCGATGGTGGAAATATTTCAGCGATCTTTTCTGCATTTTGCTTGTCCTGGTAACTATTACCGGCCTTTTCCTTGTAAAAGGCAGAAACGGAATAACAAAAAGAGGAGCTGTTCTCACAGCTATCGGCATTATTCTACCGCTTCTTTTTTTGCTTATTTATTAAGGATTGCCATTCTGATTTACCACGCCAGACTGATAAAAAAGAAAACCGTCAGGTTGAAAATCATCCCGACGGCTTTTTTCTATGCATCCCGGCTCGTTTGATCCGGATTATAACAGTTATGATACTTCTATACTTTCTTCAATGCTTCAAGAACTCTCTCAGGTGTAAACGGCATGGTAAACAGCCTTGCTCCTGTTGCATCATAAATGGCATTGGCAACTACTGCTCCTACAGCAATAATAGCCGGTTCCCCTCCACCCTGTGGCGGCTGGTTCATCCTGTCGAGTATGACAGTCTGTATTTCCGGAAGCTCTGAGAACTTTGGTATATCATAAGTATCGAAGTTCCTGTCGCTAATATTTCCTCCCTTAAAGAATATCTCTTCTGTAAGAGTATAGCCCAATCCCATCGTAAGGCAACCTTCCATCTGGATAATTGCCCCTTCAGGGTTAACGCACATGCCCATATCCTGAGCACATGATATTCTCTTTACTTTAACATTACCGGTATTCTTATCAACTTCCACCTCTGCTATATGAGCTACCCAGGCACCAGCATCAGCACCGCAAGCTATGCCAATACCTCTTCCACTGGGTGATTTCCCCGGCTTATAACCGAATTTATCGGCCACCGCCTTCAGGCAATCTATAATATGGACATCCTTCAGGTTCTTAAGCCGGAATTCCAGCGGATCGATACCGGCTGCTGATGCCATGATATCTATCTGTACCTCCCTGGCAAAGGTATTGCTATTATTGTTGGGAGCACGCCATGCCCCGGTAGCAAAAGGATGAACAGAAGGATTACCCCTTCCTGTTGTATAATGAGTCCTTTTGGCATTAGGTACATCATATGTCGTTTCCGATCCCCTGCTTCCCGATGCATAGATTGTATAGTCCCACAATTTGATCAAGCCATCCTTGTCGATACCGGACTTGACCTTTATTACACCAGCAGGATGGAATGTATCAAAGAAGAACTCCTCATCACGTGACCAGACAACCATCACCGGTTTACCTGTCATTTTTGCAAGCTTTCCGGCTTCCACACCCTGCTGAGCAGGACTCTTACCACCGAAACCTCCTCCAACAAATGGTGTTATGACACGAACATTATCCGGGGTCATACTCAATTCCCTTACCAGTGTATCCTTAAGACCGAATGGTGATTGTGTTGATGCCCATACTGTGAGTTTTTCACCCTCCATCTGCGCAAGGGCAGTATGGGTTTCAATAGGGGCATGAGCAAGATATTGATCATGAAACTCTGATTCAAAGACTTTATCGCTCTCTTTTTCACCCTGAGCCAGGTCACCATCAGAACTAAGGACATCAACCACCTTGTCTTCCGTGACCAGCCACTCAGCAAGGTTTTTATTACTGACAGGCATCTCATCGAATGAATATCGGGCCTTAATTTTCGATAGGGCATTCTCTGCCAGATCGTGGTTCTCATTAAGCACAGCAACCATATCTCCATCATGTATAACCTTTGTACCCGGCACTTTCTCTGCTTCAGAATAATCAACAGAGGTCATCTTTGCCCCATGTGACGGCGGACGCAGAAGCCTGGCAAATAACATACCCGGCAACTTGAGATCGCCTGTATACTTTGCCTGCCCCGTTGCCTTTACAACACCATCAACATGATTGCGTGGCTTTCCGACTATTGTAAATTTAGTATAGTCCTCAGGCAGCGGTTTAACATCGAGGAATTTTTTAATCTTTTGTCCCTTTGTCAGTTCAGCGTAAGAAACTGATTTCTTGGAATCATTAATATCAGTTACAACGCCATCCTTCACTTCAAGCTGTGAAGCTGGGACACCCAGTTTTTCCGATGCCAGGTCAACAAGAACTCCACGTGCTTCTGCAGCTGCAGCAAGCATATGAGGGCCAAAGACCCTGGTTGTGAGAGAACCCCATGTACCGGCATCCCACGGACAAAGGTCAGTATCGCCCATTATCATTTCCACCTTTTCAAAAGGTACGTTAAGAGCATCGGCCATCTCCATGGCAAGTGATGTGATAACACCCTGGCCCATCTCTATCTTCCCGGTAAAACACTTGACAGTTCCCGTTTCACCTATCTGAAGAAAGGCATTATAGTCCGTGGGAAGTGAATGTCGCTGTTCAGCCGGCATCGAAAGTACATCCATAGCCCCCCATGGCCTGAAAAATATTATTATCCCTGCTCCAAGGACTTTAAAGAAATCGCGTCGCGGCATTCCCACCACAGGGGTCATTTCATCTGAAAAAACTATTTTATTATTTTCCTTTTTCATAATTATTTCCCTCCTTTCATATCTGCTGAAGCTGTTTTAACAGCTTCAATGATTCTTTTATGTGCACCGCAACGGCAATAGTTATCCTCCATACCATCCCTGATCTCCTGCTCTGTAGGGGAAGGATTTTTAAGGAGTAGTCCTGTGGCATTCATTATCATACCCGGAGTGCAATATCCGCACTGAAGAGCATCATGCTCCACAAAGGCTTTCTGAACAGGATGCAGTTGCCCGCCGGTCGAAAGGCCTTCAATAGTAGTCAACTTCTTACCTTCAACCTCACCTACGGATAACTGGCACGATCGTACTGGTTCATTATCAAGCAGAACCGTACATGCACCGCAGAATCCCATTCCGCAGCCAAACTTGGTCCCTGTAAGTCCGAAATGATTCCTTAGCACCCACAAGAGGGTCTGCGCAGGATCAATAACGGCTTCCGTCTTTTTACCGTTTAATTCAAAACTGATTGTCTTCTCCATTTTATCTGAAATTATTGATTTCGTTCCTGTATTCTTCATAAGTATCAAAGTCCCTTAGTATACCCGGATCTTCAGTCTCAACCTGCAGTATATCCCCCGGGTGATTAATGGTCAGCTCACGCAGACCTATACCGGCATCAAGTGTCATTATCTCCTCACTGTACTTCATCCCTATCAGGATGGGATGCCCCCTCTTCCCGTTATAAACCGGTATTATAATTTTCTTATCTGTTGATCTGTAAGCTCGTATCATATAGTTCACCGTTTTTGTTGTTATCAGGGGCTGGTCACCCTGGAACACGAAAACAGCTTCTGCATCAGGAGGAATATTATTAAATCCATATTGAACGGATGACAGCATCCCTTTTTTATAATTTTCGTTATAACAGGTCCGTACCCTGTACTTAGCCAAAATCTCCAGAAGCGGTTCCCTTTCAGCTCCAAGGACTATAATAATATTGACTGTTTCAGATTCAACAACCATGCTAATTACATTTTCGATCATCGTCCTGCCATTAAAATCAAGCAGCATCTTAGGGAATCCCATTCTTTTTGATTCACCTGCCGCAAGAATGATAGCCCAGATATTACTCATTTTGACAGCCCGTTATGGTTATTTTTAACAAGGATTATCTGAGCTGCAATACTCACAGCTATCTCCTCCACGGTCTGTGATCCAATTTCAAGTCCGACAGGTGCATAAACTTCATCCCATTGTTCCTGTGTAGCCCAGCCATTTTCCAGGAAGCTGTCGTGAATAGCCCTGACCTTTTTCCTGCTACCTATCATACCTGTATATGCTATGGCCTTTCCAATACATGCCTTCAGTGCTTCAGCATCATCCTTGTGACCCCTCGTAACTATTACAACATATGTATCGGCATCTTTCTGTATGTTTTGCATTTCTTTTCCAATATCCCCCACAACTATATTGTGAGCATCCGGAAGATTATCCGAACACGCAAGATCTGACCTGTCATCAATAACAGTGACCTCAAAACCAAGCATGCTTCCAATATGAGATACCGCCCTTCCTATGTGACCAGCACCGGCGATGACCAGTTGCGGGGAGGGATAAACCGGTTCCAGAAATACCCTGACGTTCCCTTTTGTCTTTAACTGTCCTGGTAATATCTCACGGAAGGTACCCTGGCTACCTTCATCGAGCACCTCCATGGCTGAAGACATTATCGTGTCATATAAATCCCTGGGTAATAACGGTTTGATCTTTTTGTCCAGCCAGAACCTTTCAATATCCAGACTATTGTCATCTTCACCTCTTAAAATTGTTATCAGGACACCTGGATATTTCGCTGCAAGTGATTCAGCGACCTGCTCAAAAACCTGCCTGTTCTTTTCGATATCTGCATCAACAAGCACACTGATACGGCCACCACATATTGCCTCGTCTTTATGTGAAATATCATTGGCGAGATTAAAATGGAAATGCCCGGAACAACCCGAATTAATAGCTTCCCCGGCCATTTTCTGAATATCTGCCTCTACTACTCCACCACCAACAGTACCATATAAAAGACCCTCACCGCTGAACAGTGCAGAACTTCCGGATTTCTGGGGGGTGGACCCTGCTGTCATTGTCACTGTTGCCAGGACCAGCCCGGAGCCAGATGATAGTTTTGCCGGGATTTGCAGATAAATATTTTTCATTATCAACAATCTTCCTGTTAAAATATTACATGACAGTAACCGAAAACGAGTCAGTTATAACAAATATATTCAAAATTGAGATATTATTCATAATTTTATGCTACATGTAACCATCTAAACCATTTATATCCTATGAATCGCGTAATCTCAAGATTTACATTGCTGTTCGTTTCTTCAGCACTGATTCTCATTACCTGCAAATCGCCGGTCAGTAACAAATCTGCTGCCGGACCAGAAAATAGCTGGATTGAAGAACTTACAATCAGTAATCTGCAGGAAGGGTATAAGACGGGCCGGTACAAGGTAAGTGACATTGTCGGTATCTATCTCGACAGGATCATTCAGATCGATAAGAACGGACCTTCTCTTAATTCCATAATAGAAATAAATCCTGATGCCATGCAGATAGCAGAAGAGCTGGACAGGGAGATGGCTGCAGGTGAAAGCAGGGGACCTCTTCACGGGGTACCTGTTATTCTTAAAGACAATATTGATACACACGACAGGATGCCAACAACAGCCGGAGCAACAGCGCTGAGAAATTCTTTCCCGGCAAAGGACAGTTATTTGGCAACAAAGCTTAGAGAGGCGGGTGCTGTGATCCTTGGGAAAGCCAACTTAAGCGAATGGGCCAATTTTCGTGCAATGGTATCCTCAAGCGGATGGAGCGGTGTAGGAGGACAAACCAAGAATCCTTATGTCCTCGACAGGAATCCCTGCGGCTCAAGTTCAGGTTCAGGTGTTGCAGTCTCGGCAAACCTGTGTATGGTGGCCATAGGTACAGAAACCAACGGATCAATAGTATGCCCGTCCAATAATAACGGTATTGTGGGAATAAAGCCGACAGTTGGATTAATTAGCAGGTCAGGAGTAATTCCGATATCTTTTAGCCAGGACACACCCGGTCCTATGGGCAGGACTGTTGAAGATGTCGCTGTAACACTGGGAGCCATGGTGGGTGTTGATTCAAGCGACAGTAAGACCCTGGCCTCAGCAGGAAATTATAAAACCGATTATACTAAGTATCTTAAGAAAGATGGTGTAAAGGGAAAAAGAATAGGTCTGCTTAAAAAAGCAATGGGCTTTTCAGACAGGGTTGATACTCTTATGCTCGAAGCGGTTAAGTGGCTCAGGGAGAACGGAGCAGAAGTAATTGATATTGAATTTCCAAAGACTGCTAACTATGAAGATGCATCTTTTGATGTTCTGCTTTACGAATTCAAGGATGGATTGAACAAGTATCTGGCAGGATTGGTAGATGCGCCTGTACGGAATCTGCAGGAACTTATTGAATATAATGAGAAGGATACCGTGGAACTTGAATATTTTGATCAGAAAATATTCAAAATGGCAGAAAAGAAAGGCAACCTCGAATCGAAAGAATACAAAAAAGCGCTGGCCCTGATGCATAAAGCTACCAGACAGGATGGTATAGATAAAGTTATGGATGACAATAAGCTGGATGCAATTATAGCTCCTACCGGTTCTCCGGCGTGGAAAACCGACCTCATACTGGGAGATCATTTTGTTGGCGGTAGTTCTTCTCCTGCTGCAATATCAGGATATCCGGCGATCACTGTACCGGTGGGATTCGTAGAGAATCTTCCTGTTGGTATTACGTTCTTCGGCAGGGCATGGAGCGAGCCGCTCCTGCTCGAAATAGCATATAGCTACGAACAGGGGACAAAACATAGAAAAGCACCAAGGTACCTTACTTCGGATTGAGTGTCAATACGTTATGATCACCGATCATATCACAGCGTACTGTTGAGACAACCTATTTTGCAATATCTTCGGCTTTTGTTTCTGTGGATGTATTGTCCGGTTCATCATCCAGTCGGGAAGCTTTTTTAAACTCTTTCATACCCTGACCTATTCCTTTCATGAGTTCAGGAATCTTCCGACCTCCAAAAAGAAGTACTACAACAAGGATGATCAGCATAATTTCCGTAGCTCCAAAATTTCCCATCTTCGTAATTTTTAAAATAACAGACAAAGTTATTAATAGAAAAACTGATAAACAATAGGTAAAAGCGGGTGGAAAGTTAAATTTTGGTTAAAACTGGAAGTCCTTTTATCCATACCTCCTTAAGGTGGAGAGCATTATTGTCTTTTGTAAACAAGACCATATCAGCTCTTTTACCTGCTGCCAGCATACCCCTGTCATTCAGATCCAGGACCCGGGCAACATTAGCTGAAGCCATATCTATTGCCTCCGCCATTGAGCAACCACTTAACCGGGGCATATTCTCCACACCGTACCTGAGAGGGAATGATGCTCCTGCCAGACAGTTTTCCCCGACATCAATTAACATACCGTCACCGGTAAGTGTAACATCGCTGCCCAGGAAACGATAATTGCCGGGAGGCATTCCGGAGAGATAAATAACATCAGATACCAGTATCATATTTTTGTGTCCCTTTACCTTAAGGATCACCTTTAACTCTTCTGGCAACAGGTGGAGTCCGTCAGCAATCACTGAAGGTCTGAGCCTGTCATCCGCCAGCTGGGCCCACAGAGGATTCCGGTGACGATGGATCATGTTGGCGCAGCCGTTTATCAGGTGTGTGGATAACCTGGCACCATGATCAACAGCTTCGGTTATCTGTTGGGCATTGGCGGCTGTATGACCAATTGCCACTGTTATACCCTCATCATAACATTTTTTGATAAAATCCATGGCACCTTCCAGCTCAGGTGCTACGGTCACCTGTATGATCCTTCCATCCGCTGCTTCCTGGAATTTCATAAATTCCTCCCAGGAAGGATTATGAATATATTCTGCAGGATGACATCCCCTGTATCCATCCACAGGTGAGATATACGGTCCTTCAAGATGAAACCCTGCCACAGATTCAGAAAGGATATCATATTTATTGCATGCGACTGCCATTTTGCGAAAATTACCCAGTAAAAGGTCTGTTCTGTTTGTGACCAGGGTTGGAAGAAAAGTTGTAACTCCCGTTTTCCATATCTCGGTTGCGGCTTTGTAAAGATCATCAGGTGAAAAATTATCTCCTGAAAAATCAATACCTGCATAACCATTGATCTGGTCATCTATAAAACCAGGTGCGATATAAACGGGGTTTCCGGTTGTCAATTCACCAGACTGTCCCTTAACTGATGCGATAATGCCATCCTCAGCCTCAACCCTGACGGGCTTGCCTGTATTATAATGAACTGCCTCTGTCACCAGTAAGTTTCCCATTTACTTAAAACAGTTATTAATACTCTCTTAATTCATACTTTAATGATTCCTGAAGCTGATTCCCTGTCAAGGAAAAGATAAAAATCGGGATGCTGTTTAAGTATGGTTGCAGGTACCATTTCTGAAAGCGGACCAGATAAGGTATTCCTGATACTATCTGCTTTAACTTTGTAAGGTACAGCCGAAATTATGGTTTTACACTGCATAATACGCCAGGGGGTCATTGATACAGCTGATCCGGGTACCTCATCAATCGTTTCAAACCATCCTTCGTCAACCTGTTGCTTACGGCACTGTTCATCGAGATTTACCACCTTGTATGATAAGCGTGTAGCAAAATTGGCAGGCGGATCATTGAAAGCGATATGCCCGTTAACACCAATACCTATCAGACCGATATCAACAGGTTTCTCATCAAGTTTGGCCGTAAGCCTCTTCATCACCCTTTCAACTCCGTCCTCAACATCAATTCCATAAAATTCCTTTACATCCAGATGATCAATGAAACGTTCACGAAGATATCTCCTGAAACTGGCTTTGTGGGTCACGGGCAGACCAATATATTCATCGAGATGGAAAATCTCAACCCTGCTCCAGTCAATGTCTTTTTGCATCAGGAATTTCAGGGTAGTGAACTGTGAACTGCCTGTGGAAAGAACAATTCTAACCTCATTATTATCCTGTAATAATTCGTTGAGTTTTTCCGAGACCAGCCTTGCTGCCCTGATACCCAATTCCTCAGCATCAGGACTTATATCGATAACCATTTGATATTATTATTAAGAATGTAAATTTAAGACAATAAATCATAATATAGCCGACGATTAAAGATATTAAGCAATTGAGGCCCATTAAGCTTTTTTAGTACTAATTTCTCTTTTTTACGAATCATTTTTTTTACTTTAGGCCAAAATTCCAGAATAATCAATGCTCAGAAAATACCTATTACTCAACACAGCTTTTCTATTTTTATTCAATTCTTTACTTTTTGGACAAACCAAAGGGATTAACAGGGAAAAGTACCAGATACATATTAAAGAGGCTGACAGCCCTATAACCATTGACGGAATCCTGAATGAACCAGCATGGAAAAATGCCGAAGTGGCAACAAATTTCCGGAGGGTTTTGCCAATAGATACGGGTCTGGCCACTGCCCAGACTGCAGTTAAAGTAACATATTCTCCCACCACCTTATATATAGGGATAATATGCTATGATCCCACACCCGGGAAAAGGCCTGTTGAGTCACTCAGAAGAGATTTCAGTTTTATGAAAAATGATAATTTCATTGTTTTCATAGACACCTTCAATGACCAGACCAATGGTTTTGCCTTTGGTGTATCTGCTGCCGGAGCTCAATGGGACGGGGTTCAGTCGAACGGAGGAACAGTTAACCTCGACTGGGACATAAAATGGAGATCAGCTGTTAAAAGTTATGATGATCGCTGGGTGGCTGAATTTGCCATCCCTTTCAGGAGCATAAGGTATAACGGAGGAGAAGCGCAATGGGGTATTAACTTCAGCAGACAGGACCTGAAGACAGGTGAGAAATCGAGCTGGGCCCCCATGCCCAGGCAATTTGCCACAGCTACTCTTGCATATACAGGATCTCTTGTGTGGGATAAGCCCCTGCCAGGTTCCGGACCAAGGTTTTCGCTTATACCATATGTCTCCGGGAAAACCGTGCAGAACAAGGAAGCAGGTGAAGGATTCAAGAATTCGGCAAGTGCCGGTGTGGATGCAAAGGTGATTCTCTCGACATCGATGAACCTTGACCTTACAGTTCATCCAGATTATTCCCAGGTTGAGGTCGATCAACAGGTTACAAACCTTGACAGGTTTGAATTGTTCTTCCCTGAAAAAAGACAATTCTACCTCGAGAACAGCGATCTCTTTGCGCAGCTTGGTACGGATAATCTCCGTCCCTTCTTCTCCCGCCGTATAGGACTTACAAGTCCGGTGCAGGCAGGTGCAAGATTGAGTGGCAAGATAGGTAATAACTGGCGCATAGGAGTGATGGATATACAGACAGGAGAAAAAGGGTATATCCCTGCCGACAATTTTTCCGTTGCGGCTCTTCAACGTAAGGTATTCAGCCATTCAAATATAACCGCTTTCATGGTGAACAGGGATATTACAACTGCACTCACTGACTCTTCTGCGGAGAAATACAGTTTTAACAGGGTAGCCGGAATGGAATATAACCTTGCAAGTGCAGATGACAAATGGACCGGTAAGGCATTCTATCACCGGGCATTCTACCCGGGGGCCACATCAAAGTCGTCAGCCATGGCCGCTAACATTAAATACTCATCGCAATATCTTGTAGCCACCCTCAACCAGTCATGGGTAGGTTCCGACTACATCGCTGAAGTGGGATATATAAGACGCACAGGATACTATGAACTTAATCCTTCTGTTCAGTACAAATTTTACCCTGCTTCCAGCAAACTTGCAAATCACGGGCCGGGTGCAAAATTTGATATGTTCATTGATCCCTCCGGGCACCTCACGGACAGGATAACCCAGCTTTATTACCAGTTCGAATGGCTGAATAAAAGCACTCTTAAGATAGATGGGATGGATACATTCATAAAACTGCTTGAGCCCTTTGACCCGACACATACAGGAGGAGTGCCACTGGCGGCCAATGAAAAATTTCACTGGCAGGAAGCAGGAATAACATATGTGTCGGATATAAGGAGACTGTTTAACTTTCTGATTGGCACCAGTTATGGCGGATTTTATAACGGAACAAGATTAGTGGTTAACAGCGAACTGTATTATCGTGTCCAGCCCTATGGAAGTCTTTCTATAATATCCTCATACAACAGGTTATCAATGCCATCTCCTTATAAGAGCGGTGATTATATTCTCATTGGGCCGAGGCTTGATTTCACTTTTACAAACAAGTTATTCTTCACAAGCTTTCTGCAATACAATAACCAGATTGACAATGTAAATGTCAACCTGCGATTCCAGTGGCGCTTTGCACCTGTTTCCGATCTGTTCATAGTCTATACACAGAACTCTTTCCCTGCTGATCACAGGATTAAGAACAGGGGGCTGGTCCTGAAACTTTCGTACTGGTTTAACTGATATCCTCTGCATCACGTGAAGAAAGAAGACTATAAGCTCTGGTTCTTTGCTGGAGCCGAAACAACCAACATAAAATTCAACGTATTCACTTCCTCATTTATTAAAATGATGGAAATGATCGCCGGCGAAGATTTCAGGTATATAAAGGATATCTTTTACACAATGCCGATGATGAATGTTATATGGGCGTTAAACAATGCTCAGAAACCCCTGGGCGACCCTTCAAAAAACAAAATTATCAGGAATGCTTTCAGTCAGGTTGTTAACAACGGACTTACAGATAATTCAAACCTTATATTAATCTCATCCAGTTCAGGAAGCGTAGTTGCAGCACAGGCTGCATGCTATCTGGCTGAGGCAAATAGAACAAACCGGTTTTTAAACCACTCCTTCCACCTTGTCCTGGGATCAAGCATGATCTCCAAACAATCACAGCTCTATGATCGTCTGATGAAATACCGGGAAGAAGGGATTATAGGAACTGTTATACATGACGAGATTCAGGATGAAGGTGACAATACCACGGGGATGGGAGGCACTTCGAGATGCGAGGCATACCATAATGCTTTCGGTATACTGTTTCCCTTCTTATCAGGCAGATATAACAGACCATCATTTCTTAACAGGCATCCCGGTAGCGGACATATACACAGGCGAAGGTCAATGACAGTAGATAAGTCTGTGGATTTTATAAATACTATTATGATAAAATATGCTCTTGCCGGGGAGGGTTACAAAGAGAAAGCTAAAAAAGTGATTCATGATATTCAAAATGAAGGAGTCATTTAATCATGAAATCCAGTAGTGGAATATCGCCCATATAAGCAACAAGATTATCATTCCTTTTTATAGTTCCCACCCCGGGAGGAGTACCTGTGAAAATAAGATCACCTGTTTTCAGTGTAAAAAAACGTGATACATATTCCACCAGTTCATTTATCTTGAAGATCATATCAGAAGTATTTCCCTGCTGAACGATGTTATTGTTTATTTCAAGCCTGAAATCAATGTTATCAACATCTTCTACACTGCTGACGGGAATAAATGTACCTACCGGGGCAGCACCATCAAAACACTTTGACAGCTCCCATGGCAGTCCCGCTTTTGCAAGTCGTCCCTGCATATCCCTGGCGGTGATATCGATACCAAGGCTTAGTTCATCATAATATTTGGAAGCATATTTTGCCGAAATACCCTTACCCAGCCTGCTTATCTTAACAACCACCTCAACTTCATAGTGAATATCAGAGGAAAAGCCAGGAAGAAAGAAGGGTTTATTTTTTTTAAGAAGTGAAGAATCAGGCTTTAGGAATACGACGGGTTCTTCCGGTATTGCCCATCCCAGTTCCATCGCATGTCTCCTGTAGTTAAGGCCAATACAAATGATCTTCATATTATCAGTGGTTTTTGCCGAAAGACCGCAGTTTTATCTCTGTGATAACCTTCTTGGTATAAAGAGGAAACTCCGAATTCATCATCCAGGAATAATACGCAGGATCCTCACTGAATACAGTCTCAACAGCCTTGCCTTTGTATTTGCCAAAATTGAATGTCTCCACCCCGTTCTCATCCAGGATTATCCTGCCGGCAAAATCCACATTGGTATTGAATGAACTGAATTCGGCCAGCCTGTCCACATTATTTTCAAGATCATCATACCTGTCGAGCTGTGATTTAAGAACTTCAAATGTCGCTGCAGTATCTGCCTTTGAGCCATGGGCACCCTCAAGTTCCTTGTTACAATAAAACCTGTATGCAGCCGAGAGTGTGCGCTGCTCTTTCTTATGGAAGATTACCTGGACATCTATATACTTCCGTTTTCCGAAGTTGAAATCAACATTTGCCCTGAGAAATTCTTCAGCAAGCAACGGAATATCAAACTTGATAGCGTTATAGCCTCCAAGATCGCATCCTTCCAGGAATGATGCCAGATTACGGGCAATCTCCCTGAAAGATGGCGCATTCGCTACATCTTCATCACGAATACCATGAATAGCAGTGGATTTTTCAGGTATCGGCACACCAGGATTGACCCTGGAGGTCATCCATTCTTCTTTACCGTTAGGACTTATCTTTAAAGCAGACAGTTCAATGATTCTGTCGTTGGTAATGTCAATCCCGGTAGTTTCAAGATCGATAAAAGCAATCGGACGTTTTAAATTAAGATCCAAAATATCAAGCGTTTATCATCATTGGCATGAGAAGCATCAGAAGATCTTCTGAATCATTTTCTGTAACGGCAGGAAGGAAAAGACCTGCCCTTGTAGGATCTGCCAGTTCAATCATTACGTCCTGTGAAGTTATATTGGCGAGAATCTCCAACAGAAATACCGATTTAAAACCTATTTCAATCTCCTCTCCTTCATACTGGCATTTAATTCTCTCATACGCTGATATTGAGAAATCTATATCCTGGGCCGAAACCACTATCTGATTACCTTTCAACTGCAATTTGACAAGGTTGCTTGCCTGGTTAGAAAAAACTGATACCCTCTTCAGGGTATTATAAAATTCAACCCTGTCTACCGTAATCTTCCTTGGATTATTTTTAGGTATTACACTGTTGTAATTAGGGTAGTTACCTTCAACAAGCCTGCACACAACCTTATAGTCACTCAGATCAAAAAAGGCATTTTTGTCATCAAATTCAACCGTAACGGAACCCTCCTCCCTTGGAAGAATATTTTTAAGCAAAGAAGCAGGTTTTTTCGGAAGTATGAATGAAGCCACATCATCAGCATGAGCATCTGTGCGCTGGTACCTTACAAGTTTATGAGCATCGGAGGCAACAAATGTGATTTTATCGGTCGAAGCTTCAACAAAAATACCGCCCATAACCGGTCTTAATTCATCATCTGCCGTAGCAAAAAGGGTCTTTGATATACCTCCCAGCAGGATATCAGCATTTATCGAAAACTCAAATTTCTTCTCACTTTTGACAGCCGGTAATGCGGGAAAATCAATACCATTCTGACCAACTACGTTGAACTTGCCATTCTCGGAGCTTATCACAACAGCCATTGTTTCAATATTGATATCAAAGGTAAGAGGCTGGACTGAAAACTCTTTAAGAGTATCGAGAAGTATCCTGGCAGGAAGAGCAATAAGACCGTCACCTTCGGTATTTTCAAGTTTCATCCGTGTTATAAGTGTCGATTCAAGGTCCGAAGCGGTTATCTCAAGATCATTACCTGAAAGTCTGAACAGAAAATTATCAAGTATTGGAAGGGTGTTCTTCGTACTTATTACCCTGCTTATGGCCTGCAGATGACCCAGAAGTTCCGAGCTGGATACGACAAATTTCATATTTGTATCTTTTTAAGTTGTGTTATAGAATAGCTTAGTTCTATTATTTCAGTATAAATGAGTGCATTGAATTTCACTCGCCAGTAAATTCTTAATTACCAATATTACAAAAAAAAAATATTACCTCAAATTAAATTTATTCGGGATAGAAATACGATTTCTTCTTGATAAGGGGGTCTATATCAAAATACCTGATGATAAATAATTCATCATTATCGCCGGTTTTGCCAAGCATCCTGTCACTGTCCGCAACTTTTTTCCCGTTTTCTGTCTTCCATTTTTCCCAGAGTGTCAGGACAATTTTCTTTCCCGTTACCGTGGAAACACTAATCCGGTATAAAGGTTCCTGATCCCTGACCAGTTTTACATCTTCTGCATCCGATTCAAAATCCCATGTTTCAAAAGGTATCCTGACAAAATATGTCAGGTATCGCTTGACACGGGATGTATCCCATCCACTAAGTTCACCGTTTTCACCGGAAAGTGTAAAATAATGTCCCTTATTTGTTATGGAAAATGATTCACTGGCATCTCCGGTATTTTCGAAATTGACAGAAGATATTTCCGAAGGCAAAAGATTAAAGACCGTATAGGGTTGCCAGTATAATTCGTTTGTAGTAAAGACAGAGCCTATATTGCCTTCAAAACCTGGCATATAAACTATGAAAGGTTTAGATTTTCTTTTGATCTTCATTATATTGCCATAGATATTTGACCGGGTCCTGTAAACCAGGAATGATTTCAGTACATGCCTGTTCTCATATACTTTAACTCTTACAGGTTCAATCCCTGCTGATGTAATTTCCTGCCTGAACAGATCAGGCGAAACAGGTGACTTGATCTTAATTTCCTCAAGTATGCTCAGCATGAAAAAAACTGCTGTTTTGCGTGTCTCGTTCTTACCGTTTAATAACCATTCGTTGCCGCTTTTGCTCAGGGAAATGCTTTTTCCTCCCTGTGAGAGTTCAACAGCGGTAATCTCATGTTCAGGTTCTGATGCGAATGAACTGTTTGATTTTCCGAAAGGCGAACGGCCTCTTGTAATCAATAAAAGTGCCAGCCCGCCTATAATTGTCAGCGTTACACTTATGATCAATTTTTTGCTCATTGTCAGATTGTTGTATATTTTCTTTTCCTGAAGAAGCTGTATATCAGTCCGGCGATTATTACGATTAATAAAGGTCCTGCCGTATTGATAAGCTGCCATTTCAGCTTTTCAGTCTTAACCATTGAAGGATTAAGAAGCCGCAGCCTGAGTTCTCGCGAACGAAGACCCATTATACCATGATCATCAACAAGGTAATTAAGACAATTGACTATGAAATCGGTATTACCAAAAATCTCTCCGGTATATTTATCCTGGCCAAGTGTCAGTGGTGTTTCATTAAGACCGACCCTTCTTACATCGTTTCTGATGATATCCCCATCTGCTACCACAATCATCTTTGTTTCCCTGCTTTCCTTCCTGATCTTCAGATTCTTCTCACTTGTTATTGCGCTAAGCATCCTGTTCCTGAAGGCAGAAGGGAAGACACCTTCAAGCAGCACTGCAACAGGCAGGTCAGGTTTATTGAATGTACGTTCATCTGGAGATTCTCCTGCCTCTTTCAGGCTTATCAGGACAGGCGGAGACACGGTACGGCTGTACCTCGATGTTGTGAGCAAAATTGTCTTATGAATAGCCGGATCTAACCCCACAGTGTCAATGGTGTTGACAAACTGCCCAAGAACCTTGTTCAGGTTCCTTGTGATCGGACTAACTGGTGAGGGATGCAGCAAGGGGTAATAGATCCAGGGTGCAGGGACATATTGCTGTTGCCCAGCCGGACCTTCTATCTTTAACCTGATAATGTCGCAGTCAAGATCCTGTACAATTACCGGGTTCACCCTGGCACCATACATGAAGAGCTGATCCTCAATATTAAGAGGCCTGAAAAGGCCGACAGTACTACCATATACCAGGCTGTCAGCGTTAACCGATACCTCATCCAGGAGCCAAAGGACTTTCCCCCCGTTCATAATATACTGATCAAGGACCAGCTTGTCAGCTTCTGCAAATTCCTTCTCCGGACCGGCAACCACTACTGCAGCATAATTATCCAGAATTCCTGTTTTGCCTCCGGTCTTTCCACGGTCGATAGTAAAAAACCTGGAGAGACTCAGAGTAATATCAGCAGTTCCGATTTCGGGTATCTCTCCCTGTCCTTCAAGGAATGCCACTTTATAAACAGTATCTGAACTAAGAGTGGCAATGGTCCGGATCAACTCATATTCCAGACCCTCAGTTGAGTGAAGGATATTCTCCTCACTCGAAAGGGCAGGATTATTTTTCAGGAAATTTACCGGGACCTCTACCCCATTATAATTGATAATCATGCCCGGGAAAATAATCTTCTGTGATGATCCTCCTTCCTTGTCGCCAGACTGTATATTAATTGGCGTAAGTCCCTTATTCACAAGCGACCGATATCTTGCATTACGTTGTTTCTCTGTTCCTCCTTCAGCCGGGTTTATGAATTCATAATCAACTTTTTTGCGGGAGGCTATCCTGAATTCATCCAGCATCTCCCGGACAGATCTCCTCAGTCTCTTCAGTGGTATAGGAATATCTCCGTCGAGATAAACCTGCACAAATATGTCATTCTTCAGTCCCGATAAGATCTTTTTTGTGGGTACCGAAAGTGTATACCGTTTATCCTGTGTAAGATCAAACCTTACCCTTAAAAGAGACCCGGCTATGGCAATAATAATTATTGCAGCCACGGTAGTTATGAACTGTATCCAGCTCCTTATCCTGATATTGCTATTTTCTCCTTTCTCCGACATTTCCTAACTCCTTTTCTTCCATTTACGCGATACCAGGACCAGTCTTGTGGCTTCATTGAAAATAGCAACCACAGCAAAAAAGTATATTGCATCCCTGACATCAAGGACTCCCCTGCTGATTGATTTATAGTGTTCGTTAATGCCGAGACCGATAACCATCTCGTCTATCTTCCTGAGACCTGGCAGGTAAGCAAATGAATCAAAACCGGCATACATAAAAAAACATATCAGGACAGCCAGGATAAAGGCTGCCACCTGGTTATCAGTTAGTGACGATGCAAAGATGCCAGCCGAAGCATACACTGAAGCCAGGAAGAACAGTCCTATGAACGCTCCAAGGGTTCCTCCTTTATCAAGGTTTCCTGGTGTTGCGCCGAGGTAATATACTGATATGTAATAAATTATACCTGGCAATAAAGACAGCAGGACAAGTGCGACTGATGCAAGAAATTTACCATAGATAAGTGAACGTTCGGTTATAGGTCTCGAGTAAATAAGCTCGATTGTCCCCAGCCTTCTTTCCTCTGCAATCATGCGCATGGTTACAGCAGGTACCAGGAACAGGAATAACCAGGGAGAGAGATAAAACAGGGTGTTCAGACTTGCATAATTGTTATCGAAGATATTCCACTCACCGGGAAAAACCCACATAAAGAGGCTGTTCACAAGTAAAAATACTATGATTACAATGTAACCTGTCAGACTACTGAAAAACCCACTTATCTCTTTTCTGAATATCGCAAACATATATACACGTTCTTTTTTCTATTATACAGTATTTAACACTGATCATGGCATATAGACCTCTGTTCCACGGTGTGCTGCCGGAGATCCGGAAGATTCAGAATATTCCTTTAAACCATCATTTACCGGATTCACCTGTTCAAGGCTTATATTTTCAGGTAAAAATACCGCATTTTTTATATCTGTGAGAATTACATCCTTATAATAGAAATCAATAATCTGCTTACAACTGAATCCTTTTCCTGCCATAACCATTGCTCCTTCCTGGCAAAGTCCAACGCCATGACCATATCCCCTGCCCCTTAAAAGAAGGGAATCTTTCGCGGGAAACACAGAAAAGAAAGCCGACCGCAGCTTCAAAGAATCCCTGATACTGCGGAACGACATTTTGAATGTTCCTGTCACATAATAGGCGGATCTCAGTTCCTGTTCAAATGCAAAAACAGTCGGATCATCTGTCCTTCCATGATATCCCGCTTTTTCAAGCATGTCTGTCCAGTCTTTGAGACTGATTTTTTTTACCCATACGGCATTTTTCGAGAAATGACAAAAAGGATCTTCCACATGACCCAGGTATGGTTCATACATCAGCCATACATCCCCGGAAGCGCTCGTTTCTCCTCCGCAGTTTGAATGAAATGCCGCTGCAATCAGGGAGCTGTCCTTGTAGAGTATAACCTGGTCAGCCGTCTGAGCCACAGCTCTTTCAACGCCAGGATTAAAGGATAACCCGTTAAATGCCTGGCAATGTGTATCGTCACAAACATTATATCCGTCAGCTGCATGCCTGTTGAAATTCTTGAATAGATAAGTCCTTGCCAGGATAGCCTGGGTTTTATAATACTCCGGATCCTGACCAGTCCCCCCTTCCGTTTCAACAACACCCCCGATATAGCTTTCTATGTCACAACTATTGACAAGAAATAAAGAGGACATATCAGAATAACAGGATAAATCTCCCGAATAATACTTCCGGTCAGGTGAGACCTCGCTTGCTCTCAGGGAGAACCTGTCATTATATGTCTTTCCTGTTAAAAGAAGTGAATCGCAAACAAAACTATCTTTATCCTTTATCTTTACAGCCAGCTTTCCCTGGTAATGTGCTATTATTACCGGTTTACCAGGACCAATAGATATTCCTTTGCGGTCATTCCCGGTTTTAATATCATATTTCCCGGACATAACAGTAAACACAGTTGTCTGGGTCATGCTGTCTGCAAACAGCCTTATCTTTACCTGTGCCTGGGACAGCAATGTGTTATGAAAAAACAGGAAAACTATCAGTAAATATCTAACTGGCATATTTATATGTTTAAAAGGATTCGAAAATTATACTGTCTTGTCATTTCCCGTACCAATATCTTCTTTATCAGCCGGTCCGGTGTTTCTCCAGATCCTCAACCATCTGCCGGGAGATTCTTTTAGATGCACCTGCCGGACCAAGTCTTGTTTTTAATAGCTCATAATTGTTTAAAATCTTATCTCTTTTATCACCTCCCGGAAGAACAGCTTTGAGCTCATGAATAAGTTTCTTCATAGTCAGATCATACTGGATGAGCTCTTTAACAACCTCCGAATCCATAATAAGGTTTACAAGTGAAATATATTTTACCTTAATTACCATCCAGCCTATAATCATAGACAGGAAATCTGCCCTGTAGCATACCACCTGGGGAGCACCATGAAGGGCAGCCTCGAGAGTTGCAGTTCCGGATGTAACCAGAGCTGCATCGCAAACATGCAATATCTCGTAAGTTTTTTCCTTAACAAGCTTAACCGGCATCTTCCCGGTTATTCTCTTATATATATCATCAGGAATGTTTTTGACACCTGCAAGTATAAACTGGCAGGCAGGAAAGGAACCGGTCACTTTAAGCATGTAAGGTAATACATATTCAATTTCGTGCCGGCGACTACCTGCCAGCAAGGCAATAACAGGCCTGCTATCGAGTCCAAGATCTTTCTTCATCTCATCACGCGAAGGAAAAGATGAGAGCCGTTTCTCTGTTTCATCAACCAGGGGATTTCCAAGGTATTCAACCGGGATCCCGTGTTTGGCATAGAAATCGACCTCAAATGGAAAAATAATAAACATTCTGTCAATAAAGACCTTTATTTTTTTCACTCTCTTTTCATTCCAGGCCCATAGTTTCGGAGAGATATAATAAAAAGTCCTGTAACCTGCCATCTTTGCAAATTCTGCAATCCTGAGATTAAAGCCGGGATAGTCAATAAATATCACTACATCCGGTTTGAATTCAGTTATATGATGTTTGCACAGGGCCAAGTTCTTTCTTATGGTACCAAGGTTTTTCAGAACAGCAACAAAACCCATGAAAGCCATTGCTTTATAGTGGACAAGCAGCTTTGCTCCCGCAGCCTCCATTAGGTCTCCCCCCCAGCAACGGATCTCAGCATCAGTATCTGCTTCCATGAGACCTTTTACAAGGTTTGATCCGTGAAGATCGCCGGATTGTTCCCCGGCTATAATGAAATACCTCATAATAAAAACTTTATGGCAAAGACAAGTATTGCCCAGACTATTGTAGCAGCAAGGACCCCTCTGGCAGCCTTCAGCTTGTCGAAACGGTTAAAGACAAGGAAAATCACCACGTTGGGAAAGACACACAGGCTTATAGCATGAGTCACAATACCCGAATCAAGAATATGCTGAAGGTAATCGCGGAGTGACTGGTGATGTGCTGTTAATATAAATATTACCAGGCCTGTGATGAAGGGTAGTATAAACCCGCTGAACAGTCCGCTTACCAGATTATCATATTTCTCGCTGAATTTCATTTTCTGAATTGTTTTTTTAACTCTTCTGTATACCAGTGTGCTGTCATGTCTACAGTAACAGGAACAACCGATACATAATTGTTAGCAATAGCCCATTCATCCGTATCAGTGGCGTCAGGCTCATGATTATTAAAATAACCTTTGAGCCAGTAATAGGTCTTACCCATAGGGTCTTTACGCTTCTCAAATTCTTCTTTCCAGTTACCTTTTGCCTGCCTGCATATTTTTATCCCCTTTATATCCTTTTTGTCAGATGCCGGTATGTTCACATTAAGGCAGATTCCTTCAGGCAGAGGCTGAACTGCCAGCTTTTTCATTACAAGCCGTATATATTTTTTGCAGGTGGAAAAATCTGCAGCAGGTGAGAAATTATTAAGTGAAAAACCCACAGAACTTATACCGTACAGGCATCCTTCTATTGCAGCAGCCATTGTACCTGAATAAAGTACACTCACAGAGGAATTTGATCCATGATTTATTCCAGATACTACCCAGTCGGGAGCTCGTTCCAGCAACTGGTTGATCGCAATTTTGACACTGTCAGTAGGGGTTCCACTACATGCATAAATCCTGTGCTTATCATTCTCCTCCAGGACCTTGACCCTTATAGGTGTCTTGACAGTAAGTGCCTGTGACATACCCGACATGCTCTCCGTTGTTGAGATGAGCACTACTTTACCGAATTCCTCCATTACACCAAGAAGTGTTCTTAATCCTGCGGCATATAAACCATCATCATT
>Ga0307440_1000114_pt1 | contig 34699 bp, 23 predicted proteins | sample SalMarWE160410MG_FD_202150 | JGI IMG/M metagenome (GOLD analysis project Ga0307440, IMG submission 202150) | Salt marsh sediment microbial communities from the Plum Island Ecosystem LTER, Massachusetts, United States - WE1604-10 | ecosystem: Environmental > Aquatic > Marine > Intertidal zone >...
AGCCGGGTGTCTGACTTACTGCCACATTGGTGGTAGGTTTGCCGTTAACAAGCATATTTGTCGAATAGTCCTGGGCTCCAAGTTCAACCCTTGCAACATCCTTAAGCCTAAGGAACTTACCATTACCCTGCGACCTGACTATTATATTTCCAAATTCTTCGGCTGTCTTCAGCTTACCTGTATACCTGATAACATACTGAAAACTCTGGTCACTATTTTCTCCAAAACTGCCCGGGGCGGCTTCAATACTCTGATCATTCAGGGCTGAAGTAATATCTTCGGCTGTAACACCATACACTGCCATCACATCAGGCTTCAGCCATATACGCATTGAATAGGTCATACTGCCAAAAGCACTGGCCCCTCCCACACCGTTAACCCTTTTTAGCTTTGGTATAATATTAATATCTGCATAGTTTTGAAGGAAGATCTGGTCATATGCCGGATTATCGCTGTAAATGGCTGTGATAAGAAGCATACCACTCTGTTGCTTGCGAACAGAAACACCTGCCCGGGTAACCTCAGCAGGAAGTATTCCCGCAGCTGAAGAGACCCTGTTCTGTACCTCAACAGCAGCCATATTGGGATCAGTCCCGACCTTGAAATATACATTTATCGATCCCCTTCCATCATTTGTTGCACTGGATGTCATATATGTCATCCCTTCAACACCGTTAATTTGCTCTTCAAGGGGAATGATAACACTTTTCAATACAACATCGGCATTGGCTCCCGCATAATTAGCTGATACTCTTACAGTCGGGGGTGCAATATTAGGGTACTGCTCTATAGGCAGTTCAACCAGACCCAGTATACCCAGCATGGTAATAATGATTGAAATAACCGTACTGAGAACAGGCCGCTCTATAAATCTTTTAAACATATCTTTATGAAGTTAAAATCTATTTCCCCGGACTATTATAACTTAAGGCATTTTCTTCCTTAGGGATTATCTGAACCCCGGTGCGCAACGAACTTATGCCTTCAACAACCACTCTATCACCATTTTTAAGACCGCTCGTAACATAATAGTATTTACCGTCATCACTGGGAAGAGAAGTAAAAGTTACAGCAGTAACCTTGTTATCCTGGCCTACCAAATATATAAAGCTCTTATTCTGTAATTCATATGTGGCACTTTGAGGAATAACATAAACACTGTCGAGCATTTCGGGTAACCTTACGGTCGCACTTGAACCACTCCTGATCAGTCCGGACCGGTTTGGAAAAATAGCCTTGAATGTTGCTGAACCTGTCTGGGTGGATATAAGTCCGCTTGCCAGTTCAACCTTCCCTTTTTCCGGATACTCATAGTCATTTGCCAGAACCAGTGTTGCTTGAGGCAGGTTACTTATCTTTTCTTCGGGAGTATCTCCTTTTGTCTCCGACAGCATATCAAGGAGCTGCTTTTCATTCCGTGAGAAATACGCAAAGACATTTCTTATATCGGACAATGTGGTAAGTGCTTTTGTGTTGTTACTGCTCACCAGCGCTCCGTTCTTATATGGTATGGTACCTATCATACCGTCTTCGGGACTTCTTATTATAGTATAACTGAGGTTGGTCTCTGCATTTGATAAATCAGCTTTAGCCTGTTCGAGCGCAGCCTGCCTGGTGTCCAGTGTAAGCTCTGCCGATTTCAGCCTGTAGGTACTGACAATTCCCTTATCCACCAGCGGCCTTACCTTCTCAACTTCGAGAGATGCAGAATTGACATCAGCTGTTGCACTGTTAATTTTTGCTTTGGCTGTAATAACATTCTGCTCATATTGAGGATTACTTATTTTGAATAGCAACTGACCCTTTTTTACCCGGTCGCCCTCATTCACATATATCTCCTTCAGGTAACCGTTGATCATGGGCCTGATCTCAATAACGCGCTGACCTTCAATAGTCGCCGGAAAATCCTGGTGTATGGTCACCGATTTAGGTGTAACGGTTATCACTTCATACTCCTTCGAAGCTTCGCCTCTCATCATATTACCCTGTTTTTCATGACTGCAGGAGACCAGGATTGCAGATGCAATACAGATCTTTAATAATGCTCTTTTCATGTGTGAAAAATTTTTATTTTAAAGGTCACATTGTTATCATATATTAAATATTCTTTCCTGTTTTTGTATCCTGATTCGCTGATACCGGAAACAGCATATTAATTATCAGTTGTTTTCTTTCCCTGAGAATCCCCGAATATTCTTCCTCGCTAATGTCCAGCATACCCGTGTACATCTGCTTCATCAGAACAGGGTAAGCCATAAGAGAGAACATATTCATCAGGAAATGAATGGGATTGCTCTTTGGTATTACACCACTGTTCATCTCGTTCTCAATTTCCTGTAAATATTTCTTCATAGGGGGTGAATATTTCTTTGTGCGAACATTTTTCCCCGGTGCTTCAGAACTTTTGCGCATTTTTCGGGTAGTGATAAATGCTTCCAGGTAAGGATATCTTTGCTGGTTATTCAGAAAATCATCAATAAACATTTCTGTCTTTTCCCTGAATGAAATATCTGCTGTAAGTATTTGATCCCCGTTCCTTTTAAATTCAAGAATGGTTGATCTCACCACGGCATCAACAAGAGACTTTTTCGACCTGAAATAATAATGGATCAGTGTCCGACTCAGTCCTGCGGCATCAGCTATATCCTGGGTTGTTGCATTTAACCTGCCCTCTGCAAAAAAGACCTTTGCGGCTGTGTCGAGGATAAGTCTCTCTGTCTGACAATCTTTTACCGGCACAATTGACTATTATGTTTGACAAAAATGTCAGCAAAAATAATTATTGTTTTAACAACTTCAATATCGACAAAGGGAAAAAATACCTGTATATCATATACTATTTATCATATCCCGGACTAAACCACTGAATAACAATACATAAATGATGCAGGCAGCCTGCCGGCAACTAACTATTTTTAACTTTCCGGCACATCCTCATTTTCGGATCATCATAATCCTGACCTGGCAAATACGAGCCTCAGAAAGCAAATATTGTTTGAGATCAATGTTAATAAAAATGTAAAATACTCAGCTATAAACCGATGCATTCCAGTAGTTTATCCTACTCAAAAGAATGAACATAATAATCGTGAACAGAATATAAAAATTACTATATTGCATAATAGCAACCAAGCCAGACCAACTGCATGGGACCACTCCTCAGTATATCCCTCGACTTTGATTATTTCCCGCTTCTTATAGTAACGGGACTTGCCTGGATCATTCCTATGGCCCTCTCCGTGCTGAGAATTAAAAAAGTGCCGTCAGTAATAGTTGAGATCCTGTTGGGATATGTAGCCGGCAGGTATATCTTATTCAACATTGACGCAGAAAGTCTCAAAATACTCGAGTTCCTTGCATTGTCGGGTTTTATTTTCCTGATGTTCCTGACAGGCCTCGAGATTGATATGGACCAGGTTACCATGTCCTTCCCGAGAAAGAATTTCCGACTGTCGGCAAGTGCAAAAAATCCTCTTGTGGCTGCTGCTATTTATTTTTCTATAACTATTGTTCTGTCATACCTGGGTGCCACAGTTCTTTCTAATATTGTCACCGTAACCAACAGGTGGTATTTCTCACTAATAATGGTGACCACTTCCGTAGGTATTATCCTGCCTATTCTTAAAAACCAGGGAGAAGCGTCCGGAGCTTTTGGCCAGGTCTTGATAATTACTGCTGCAGTAGCAGATATCCTGAGTATCATACTATTCACCTTTACCGCTTACATCCTGAAAAACGGCTTCAGGTTTGAGATAACATTTATACTGTTCCTGTTTGCTCTTTTTTACCTTCTTTACAGGCTTGGTAACAGGACGAGAAAATGGACCCTTATCAGAAAGATCACATTCCAGCTTTCCCATGCCGCATCGCAGTTAAGCATAAGGGGAACTATCTTTATGTTACTGATATTTGTAGTTATCAGTCAGTATATTAGTCCAGAGGTGATTCTTCTTGGGGCTTTTCTTGCAGGAATTCTTCTTTCTCTTTTCCAACACAAGGAGAGATCATTGTTACTGATAAAGCTGGACGGGATGGGTTATGGCTTTTTTATTCCCATCTTTTTTATAATGGTAGGTGTGAAATTCGATCCCAGTTCTCTCAGGGAGTTTCAACTTACACTTATCCCATTTCTTACCGTACTGTTAATCCTCATGTTTGCAATTAAAATAATTCCTGCTTTTCTTTTTGAAAGGCAGTTCGGAAAAAGGAAGGCGTTTTCTGCAGGATTTCTTCTCTCATCAAGGCTAAGCCTGATAATTGCAGCTTCGGCGATAGGCCTGGAAATGGGGGTTATAACACCAGGCATCAATGCAAGTTTTATTATCATGGCTATAGCAACATGCTTTCTTGGCCCTATCCTTTATAACTTGATCAACAGGCAGGCCGTAATGCCTGCAGGTCAGACAGTAATAGTTGGAGGAAGCAGCAAGGGAGTGTTGCTTGCCAGGAGACTGAAAGTTCACGGGAAGGCATCCCTCATAATCGAATCGGACGAAACAAGATATAAGGACCTGCTTGCCAAGGGCTTAAGGGTTTATCTTGCCGATGGTCTCGATCCTTCCACTTTTGAGGGTATAGGACTTACTCCTGAAAGCTATGTGGTGGTCGAAACGGGATCGGAGGAATGCAATATTAACATTTGTGATATTCTGAGGAAAAGGTTCAACCACGAAAAGATCATTTCGATGGCCAACGGAAGAGGAGTGGAACAACAGCTGAAAAGATTGAATGTTGAGACTATAGATATCAGAAGGGTAATGGCAGCCACCATAGAAACGCTTATTGTCAGACCAACAACCTATCATGCTCTCATAGAAACATACGAACAGTTCCGCGTTGAAGAGATACCTGTGATAAATGATGATATAGGAAAACGGAAAGTGAAGGAGATCCCCTTCCATAAGGATGCTATACTCATTATGGTTAAACGCGGGACAACTCTCTTTATACCACATGGAGAGACATACTTAAAGACCGGGGATATACTAAATATTTTCGGTACGGATTCAGCCCTTGAGGATACCTGGGAAAAGCTTGGATGAATCGCTGTGAGTTGATTCAACAAAACTGCCAACAGAATTGTTTATTTCTTGTATTCAGAAAAGGAGGTTCATATGTATGACTTTTTATGTCCCAAATGCAGAGGTGATATTCGAGTAGGGGACAATATCATCTTCAGGGTAAGAAACCACAGGAAACAGACCGGTTTGCTTCTGCTGAGTCCGCAAATAGGTAACTACAGCAGCATAAAACATCCTTCATTTGAGGTAGAGACAGGGGAATATTTAGAACATTACTGCCCTTTATGTAATGCACCACTTGTTTCAGAAATAGATCCTAACCTGGCTCATGTGATTCTGAGAGATGAAACGGGCAAAACCAATGATGTCTACTTCTCTCAGATAGCAGGCGAGCAGAGCACCTTCGAAACGGATGGGGAATCAGTTCATATTACAGGTGCAGATGCCGGCAGATACACCTATTTTAAAATAGGAGATAAATTCAGAAAATATTTTTAAAAGGCAATTTTAATTTCATTTTTTATTTACCTTTACTATAAATCAGGTTATTACAGGTAACATTAAAAACAGTAAAATCCCCTATGAAAACAAAATCAGTCTTCAGCCTGATGACCCTGCTCTTCATGGTCATCTCACTTGGTACTTATGCACAACGTTCTGAATTCTCCGGAGTATGGAATCTTGACAGGGAAAAAACAATGATCCCTGACAACCAGCTTTTTCTCTCAAAAATCACCATGAAGTTGGATGGAGACACCCTTCATACCACTCGTGTTTATGAAAACGGGCTTGGTGAAGAATATCCCTTTGATGAGAACATCTCGCTCGACAGCAACGACTGTAATATTGTTATTTACGATATGCCAAGAACATCTAAGGCTTTCTTTGCAGAAAATGACAGCCTGTTAAATGTTGAATCGAAAACAACATTTTACGGCGGGAACGGGGATGAGGACCTGATTGCAAAGGAATCGTGGAGAATAGACCCGGAAGCAGGTGTGCTGACAATGGAATTTACCAATACCATGTCAGGTAGTGATTTTAAGGGAACATATTACTATACAAGATCAAATTAGAAGCTTACCGACATAATTTATTTTTGCCGGTAATCATAAATTTTCCCTGAGTGGTTCTGCTCAAGGCAATATTGCCCTGAACCACTCAGAAATACTATTACTTATTAAGAAAGATACCCTTCTAGTTGATATGCAGGTCAAGAGCTCCTACATTCCATCCGGATATGCGAATCACCTGTTTCTTATTACCCAATATGGCTACCGGGCAGCTGACTTTTACAGTAATCGATTCTGAAGGAGCCAGGGTGAAGTAGCCCGATGACCAGTAACTTGGCAACACCTCGGCATTATTCTGCAGGAGCTGAGGCCTGATGAAGAATGCAATCCTGTTACTGTTATTTTTTACCTGCACAGTCCAGAGGTTTTCATTTTCACCTTTCTCAGATTTTACAACTTTTGCCTCGACAGAAGTCTTCTGCATATCATTCAGCGATTTAAAATTCTTGTCAGCTGCTAACCAGTATACATTATGTGAGACCACCTTCCCATCCCCGTCTTTCAGATTAAGTACAACAAACCTCACGTCTTTTGCATCTGAAAGAGCTTTGGCAAGGGACATGACCTCCACTGCATCTGTCCCTGTCATGTTGACGGCCTTTTCACTATGATAAACAGGATTTGAGTCTGTACCGTAGATATCAGCCACTGCCAGCAGGTTACCGGACGGCTTATACGTACGATTGATTGTCATAACCTCCATATCAACAGGATTATACTGTATATGAACAGGTTCACAGGCATTCTGCATAAAATAATACCCGGCATTGGGCATCAGGTACCAGTCATATACCTGCCAAACCACGCTCGGGAAGGCGGCATTCAGTTTCCAGAGCATTACACCGCCGATATCATTCAGTTTATGACCTGCTGCTTCGAAAATACCCTGGTATCCAACTGCATTCATGAGTTGCATCTTATTGCAGAAATCTTCCATGTCAGATGGTTCTCCGTATCGCTTGATCATCTCGGTATAGTACAGGTTCCATTTACCGTTTCCGGTAGCTGCATCATGATATCCCCACGTATTATTTAATGGGAAGGGCACTGTTTTATCCCAAACCAGGTCAGGAATTATCTTCGGCATAATATTATAAGGTGGCTGCGACGGCAGACCTGTCTCATCCTTAAAAACCCAGTCTCCGCCGGCTATTGCTTTCCTGTAATAAACCATTGGATCCTGCCAGGTATAAGGGCCTCCGCTGTATACACCTGAAGGAAGATCATCGGGCCATGAGCCCTGCCATCCTGCAGGAAGCTTTGCAAAACCTGATGAACTCGGAATAAAAGGTCTTGTTCCGTCAAGTTTGATCACGCTTTCTCTCATTGCATCGTAAAGCTCTTTGCGTGCATGACCCTCGTTACCTCCTGTCCACAGCAGAAGACTGGCATGATTACGTATCCGGAGTATCGTACTTTTAACATTACTGATAAAAATATTACCCTCAACCGGCCAGTCGGGTGATCCCTTGAATTCTCCCTGAGTGTCACCTGTAATCCAGAAGTCTGACCAGACAAGCATTCCATACCTGTCGGCGGCATCAAAGAACTCATCACAGGGTGTTACACCTCCGCCCCAGATCCTCACGAGGTTTATATGGGAGTTACGGCACATATGCAGTTCATAGTCATACCTGGCCGAATCGCGGTTTAGCATCATATCGGGAACCCATGCACCACCGGTTATATGTATCCTCCGGCCGTTTACATAGAAATCACGACGCCAGAAGTTGCCTACCTCTGCAGCTTTAGAACTGACAGTTCTGATGCCAAACAGGAATGTGGTATCATCCGATAATCCATCGCTTCCTTCAAACTTTATTCTCAGGCGGTACAGGTTAGGTTTCCCGTACCCGTTAGGCCACCATAAAGACGGCTTATTAATAATAAAATCAGGTGTATTCCCCGGAATGAACTCCAGGTGTGAAGTCCTTGCACCTTCAACTTTAATATCTTTTGTGATCTCTATCTGTCCTCCCCTGAAATTTTCCGGTGTAATGGACAGTGTCAGCTTACCTGATGCATCCTTTACAGAATGATTGATAAGATCCAGGTTAAGAGAGATCTCAGCTTTCGACGTATCGGGAAGATCCGGCAGCTTTGTCACAATTTTAGGGTCGGCTATTGTTACACCTCCTGTCGTTCTGAGATACACAGGAAGCCATATACCCATATTACGGTCCCTCACAGGAGGGATCCAGTCCCAGCCTACTGAACAGAGCATTGTAACATTCTTGCCTATATCACCTGTCGGACCTCCATTCTGAAAAAAATCGCCAAATGCTTTCAGTTGCTCATTTGCCGGTAAGCCCGGTACATCAAGTGGATATATCTTAACCGCAAGGGCATTTACTGCCCCCGGTTTAACAAGGCTGGTAATATCAAGACTGTACTCAGCGAACATACCTGCCATATCCGTTGAATCTGCTATCTGCTGGCCATTCACCCATACTGCTGCCCTGTAGTTGATCCCTTTGAAGATAAGCTGAAAAATGCGTCCGTTATCAGATGAGGGAACATTGAATGTCGATCTGTACCAGTAAGGTTTCTTCCAGGGATTTGGATCATTTGGCAGGTGACTGTACTGTTCCAGGTTATATTTTTTATTGAATTCATCCGAAGCATCAGGGATAAGCATGTTGTTAAGTCCCTGGTAAGGATCGGGATAAACACCATTGGCTACAAGACCGGTAAGTACTGTACACGGCACCTTCACCGGAAACCAGTATACTTTTGAATGATACACGGGACTGGAGATCTCTTCACCGGTAGAGTTTATCAGTGCAGATGACTGTAGTTCAAAATCTGTCAGCCGCACCTGCTTAACAGGACCATTCTGTGAAAATAATGTTAAAGCAGATGCCGAAAGAAGTAATGTCAGAAAGCTTAATTTGAATTTCATACGCAAATAATTTTGATTTTAGCCTAACTGTCTTTTATAAATATCAAATTTAAATATTAACAGGGAAAAAAGGTCCATTTTTTGTACTTCCGTCGTCGAGTTTTATCTCTTTCTGGTAAAAGATATTACCGATCATCATAAAAATAATTGAAAGCAATATAACAATAGTGATCACTTCCTCGCTCAGCAACGGGATCCTTAACAATTCCGGGATACTGATAAACAGAAGGATGGTAATAAGTCCGCGAGGTGAAAAGTAAAGCAGGGGTATCGCCGGCATCCTTAGCACATATTTAATAAAGATCATCCTCAAAATAAAAATTGACAGGGTAATAACAAGGCCAGTAAGAATATTCCCTATATCAAGCAATCCTTCAATTTTAGCGTAATATCCGAACATGATAAAGAAGAATGAACGTACCAGAAAGGTAAGTTCTGTGAGTATCATCTTAAACGATCCCAGGTCACTTCTGAACTTGGTGAAATTAAAAACCCTGCGAACAAAGGTGTGTTCGAGCAACTGATTGTTAGACAACACCATACCGAAAGTAAGAACCAGAAGCAAAGCCGGAAGATGAAACAGTTTTGCCAGCATATACATCATTACTACCGATGCCATGATTATCACATAGCTAATGTGGTATGTTATTTTATGAAGCAGGAGAGCCAGTACTGAAGATGTTACTATCGAAATGACCAGGGTGATTACTGTATTAAGTCCGAAATTGAGTATTCCCATACCTATATTAGAATTGCTGTTCAGGATGAAACCGAACACAATTATTCCGAATATATCAGAAATTGAACTTTCATAAACAATAAATTCCTTGTCGAGTGATGAAAGGAACAGGGATGAAGGAATAGCCACCGAGCTGCTGATAATGCATAAGGGGATAATATTAAGTAAAGCTGTTCGCCAGGTAAATCCTGAATAATGAACAAGGGCATATGAAAGCACAAAGGAAGAGACAATAAACAAACCGATAGCAGATATAACGGACTTGGTGATCAGTTCTTTTTTCCTTATATCAAGCTTCAGGTCAAGGCTGGCTTCCATTATTATCATAACCAATCCCAGTGTGCCGATTACAGGGAGATATGGCTTCAAATTGGGAACATCTATATGGAGTGAACTGCTTATTACCTGTGTCGCAATGCCCAGGAAGATCAAAAGGATGACTCCGGGTATCCTGGAATATTTGCTTGTAATATCAAATATATAAGCAACTATTACGATGAGACAAAGTGCGAGGATCATATATTCCGTCATAGCCTGTTACATTAGTTTTTTTTGCACGGGATATCTAATATTACTTTTACATCCGGCATAGTATTATAACCATATTGGATGTTACTTCTTTAAGGTCATTTCAAAAGCTGCTTTTAAAATAGTATAAATTATGTATATTTGATTGTTACACAAAAATATTTATCTGAGTGATTCAGGGAATTCCCAATAAAAGATTTGGTACAGGTCCGGTATTCTTTACTGCTATATCAACAATCCTGGGAGCCATTTTGTTCCTGAGGTTTGGATTTGCGGTAGGGACCCTTGGATTCTGGGGTGTCCTTCTGATAATCCTGCTGGGACATTCTCTGACAATCCCGACTGCGATGGCCATTTCCGAGCTGGCTACCAATAAAAGGGTTGAGGGAGGAGGAGAATATTTTATAATATCCAGGTCATTCGGTCTCAATATCGGGGCCACAATAGGTATTGCTTTATTCATGTCGCAGGCAATAAGTGTGGCTTTTTACATAATTGCCTTTACCGAATCCTTTGAATTTCTGTTCAATTATCTGGCCGATAAGTTGCATATCATTCTTCCCCGTCAGGTTATCAGTATACCTTCCATGCTTATCCTGGGATACCTTATCCTCAAGAAGGGTGCTAATCTTGGCGTTAAAAGTCTTTACATCATTGTTGGTATTCTCTTTTTATCCCTGATCCTTTTTTTCCTTGGGAAAACAAGTTTCGGAGAAGCAAATTCCTATAAGCTGCCTGTTGGCGTCCCACATAATTTCAAGGATTTCTTTGTTGTTTTTGCCATTGTATTCCCGGCATTTACAGGTATGACGGCCGGGGTGGGTTTATCGGGCGAATTAAAAAGACCTTCGCGTTCCATACCGATAGGAACAACGGCCGCCACTTTATCAGGCATGATCATTTATGTATTTATCATTTATAAACTGGCAGCTTCGGCAAGCACGGAAGATCTCCTTGCAAACCAGCTCATCATGGCAAAGATTGCCATTGGAGGAAATATAATCATACCACTGGGGCTTGCTGCATCAACCCTTTCATCAGCCATCGGTTCGGTTATGGTAGCTCCTAGAACACTCCAGGCCCTGGCCCGCGATGCAGCATTTCCCTATTCCAGGGTAAATGCTTGGCTGGCTGCCTCAAGAAAAAACGACGGAGAGCCAGTCAATGCTTCGCTTGTGACAGTAATAATTGCCCTTGCATTCGTATCACTGGGAAGTGTTAATGCCGTAGCCGAAATCATATCCATGTTTTTCATGGTAACTTATGGCTCTCTATGCCTTATTTCATTCCTTAATCATTTTGGCTCTTCACCGTCATATCGCCCTTCCTTCAAGTCAAAATGGTATCTGTCATTTATGGGCTTTATTATTGCTTTATGGGTAATGTTTAAGATCAATTCAGCCTATGCCCTGGGAGCAATAATAATCATGACACTTATCTACAGCTACATCAACTATTATCATCGGGAAAGACACGGACTCGAGTCCCTCTTCGCAAATGCCCTCTTTCAGATGAACAGGAACCTGATGGTCTACCTGCAGAAATCGGGCAGCAAGAAAAAGGAAAAAGAGTGGAGGCCAAGTGCAATATGCATCTCCAAGGATTCTTTTGTAAGAACAAGAGCTTTTCAGCTGTTGAACTGGATTTCATACAGGTACGGATTCAGCACTTATCTTCACAGAATAGATGGATATTATTCGAGCTCAACACGCGAACAGGCAGAAGAAGAGCTGTCACGCTTAATCGAAATGTATGATACTGCAAATAATCATGTGTACGTTGACACGATAATCTCACCATCGTATACTTCAGCTATTGTACAGGCTATTCAGGTACCGGGTGTATCGGGAATGGAAAACAACATGGTGATCTTTGAATATGACAAGGATGAGCCCCTTAACCTCAGAGAGATAATCGAGAATATAGGTCTCATTAAAGCCGGGAAATTTGATGTTTGCCTGCTTGCAAGCAGCAGGAAGGATTTCATTTTCAAGAACGGAATACATATCTGGATTGATGGGGATGACAGTGAAAACTCAAGTCTCCTCATATTATTGAGTTTCATTATTTCCGGTCATCCCGACTGGAAAAGATCGAATATCAAGATCTTCGAGATATGTAAGCCGGAGATGTACGAGGAAACAAGGAAAGCCCTGTCTGAACTTGTCCAGACGGGACGACTTCCCATTACCGAACAAAATATTGAGATAATAATTAAAGATTCAGACACGTCCGACAAAAAGATCATAAATGAGAAATCCTCCGTAGCTGCTCTGACCATGATCGGTGTAAGGAATGAGGGATTGAAACATTCATGGGATGCTATACTATCTGGCTACGAAGATCTCGGAACAACCCTCTTTGTTACTTCACACACCCACAAGGAAATAAACTGACTCTCCCGCCTGGTTATTAGGAAAAAAAGAAAGTCCGCGATTGGATACGGACTTTCAATAAAATCAAAGTATTAAAAAAGAAAAGGTTGACTATCTGAGTTGTATTCTGCAGTTTCCTATCTCATTCCCTTTGCAGAGTACATGTATTTGGTATTCACCCCTGGTAAGTTTTTCCGTTACTGCCCAGGACAAGACAACCTGTCTTGCATTGTCAATTTCAGCAGGAACAGCACTCAGGCTGGCTGTAAAATCCCTTGCATCATTCATGTAATACCATGATAATGATTTGTTGTCAGGTGTAATGGTAGATCCTGAAGGTGTTGTTATGGTAAAATCCAAAGTTTCGGTCAGATTGCCCGGAACATCAAAAGATACATTAAGCTTCTTTGCCCTGGAAGAACATATGACAACTTTATCCTTTTTCCCCCGTGTTGCAGTTGGCAGGTAATTATCAGCCCTGTAAAGCTGTACGCTGTCGAGCTTAGCATTGAGCCTGTCGTTTTTTGCCTCCATTTCGGATAATGAAGCCTGAAGATTATTACTTTTGGTCATAAGCTTGTCATAATCGGCTTTTAACTTATCGGATTCTGCCTGTATTTCAGCTTTAACCTTCTGCAGGTCTTCATAATCTTTCTTTGTCTGTTGCAGCGATCTGTTCTGACCTGAAAGATAACTGACCCTTCTCTGGCTTTCGGCCAGCTTTTTATTCGATTCTTCAAGAAGCTTGTTGTCTTCTGCATTTTTCTGCTTAAGTGCTGTGAAAACAGCATTTACACTGTCAAGCTCTTTCTGCACCTGTAATTTTTCCGACAGAAGCTTTTCAGAATTGAGCTTTTCGGTATTGAGATTTTTCCTGGTCCTGACGCCAAGAACGATGGCTATTATCAGTCCAATAAGCAAGACAGCTATGATGGTTCCTCCAACATAGGTCATTGTTTTGCTCTGTTCGTTGTTTTCTTCCATCTCAATTTATATTATTAAGTCGCCATGCAATATTAGTTCAACAACATTAACCTCAAATTAAAAGGAGATTAAAAAGAAATTAAAATGGCTTATGTTCAGGCCCGGCCTTTCGAATTATCCCGCATTATACCCATGCGTTATAATAAGACAAAACGGGCCTTTATCAGCCTGCAGGCATCCTTACACCGGCAGGGGGATCTTCCGAAAGAGGGAGTTTAAGGATCACCCTGGTCCCTTTACCGGGGGTGGATGTAATCCTGATGATACCATCATGATTATCAATAATACCCTTGACCAGGGACAATCCTATTCCATGCCCCGGAATAGTTTTTGCATTGGCACCCCTGTGAAAGGGCTCAAAGACATGTTTGAGATCAGAAGAAGCTATTCCTATACCTTTATCCGAAAAGTTAATTACGATCCAACCGGATGAGTTTTCAATGGTTATATCAACTGAATGGTCATCAGAATATTTACAGCCGTTTTCTATGATATTCGAGACAGCTGTTTTAAGCTGATACTCGTCTCCCGTCAGGGTCATCTGGCTTGCATCCGAAAGTGAATCATCAATAGAGATACTTATATTGATTCTGTTATCGTAGCGTTTCAGTTCATTGGAGACAGCCCATATAATTTCATCAATCTGAACCTTTTTGAACATACGGCCAGTTGATTCCGTACTGGTCTGGGCCAACAGCAACAGGCTGTTTGACAGGTCAATGATATTCCTGATATCTTCGAGAACAGATATCACAGCCTTCCTGTACTCCTCTGATGATCTGTCTTTCATAAGAAGGACTTCAAGCTGTCCGTTAATTGAAGTCAGTGGTGTTCTTAACTCATGTGAGGCATTGGATATAAAATCCTTCTGGGTTTCGAAAGCCACCTCAAGCCTTCCCAGCATCTTATTGAATGTTCTTGCCAGGATTGCTAATTCATCTGTACCATTACCTTCATCAACACGCATATTAAGGCTGGCCACGGAGATATCCTCCACCCTGTCAACGACACTGGATATGGGTGCCATTGCCCTTCCTGCATAGAACCAGCCGGCAAGTGAAAAAAGAATAAGGCTGAAAAATGAAACAACGAAGAGAATGATCCTGAGGTTCCGCAGTTTAAGATAACCTACAATATCAGTGGCGGCTGCTATAACAACAAACCGGTCATAATTTTCAGTATAGAGCAGACCTGCAATTTCATACTCTCCTTCCCTGAGCCTCACCTTTCCATATAGTCTTATTTTATTAAGCAGATCATCGGATATCTTCAGTACTTTTTCATCATCGGTACTATACAGGATTTTATTCTCGAAATTGTATATAATTATCTTTTCCTTGGGAAGGTTAACGGGATTGTCCTTTTCAATACGGCGTAACAGTCTGGCATCTATTTCCTTTACTTCAATAAGAAGCTTAGCCGTTATTTTTGCTTTATTTTCAAGCCGGGTACTGAAATCGTCCTTCCTGAACCGTGCGGAAGAGATATAAATAGCTGCTGAGGCTACAATCATGATAACCCCTCCCATCAGAAGGAACTGTAATGTGAGTCTGGTACGGATCTGCATATCAGGTATCGCCAAAAATGTAACCGAGTCCGATTCTCGTATTAATTAGTTTCCTATCATGACCTTTGTCTATTTTCTTCCTGAGAAAGTTTATATAGACATCAACCACGTTTGTACTGAAGTCATAATTCATATCCCATACATTTTCAGCTATATCGTTTCGCGACAGGACTCTTCCGTTGTTTCTCATTAAATACTGCAGTAACAAAAACTCTTTGGCTGTCAGGTCAATAGGCTGTCCTCCTCGCCTGGCTACCTTTCTGTCAAGGTCCAGTTCCAGGTCCGCAACAACCAGCTTTTTTGAACTATCATGCGAGTTCCCGTGGGTTTTGAGGAGGACCCTGACCCTTGCCAGCAATTCCCTGAACTCAAACGGTTTTACCAGGTAATCATTTGCGCCGGCATCAAAACCCTGAAGCTTGTCTTCTGTGGTCCCGAGGGCAGTAAGCATCAGAACAGGGACATCGGGCTTATTCTGTTTTATTGTACGGCAAAGATCCAGACCATTGACATAAGGTATAATGATATCTATAATAAACAGGTTATAATCATACTGAAGTGCCATTTTCTCAGCATTCCTTCCGTCATAAACAATATCTGCTTCATAATGATTTTCTTCAAGTCCGTGTTTAATAAAGGTTGCAACCTTAGGTTCGTCCTCGACAACAAGTATCTTCATCCCTTTTTCTTTAATGATTCTGTTTATTTGTCACCCCCTCCTCCTGTTGGTGAAGTCCCGATAGCTCCCGGGAGCTATCGGGACGGGAGGGATGGGAGTAAAAAACTGGAACAAAATAAATTTTTTATTTATTACCGACGTTCAGACTATACTTGAATACAAATTACTATCAATAAGCAAATTCAAGTATATTCATAAAGCTTTTCTCTTTTATTATCCTGTCTGCTACAAGGTTAACATAACTGTTTTCAGAACAGAAAGCCACTCCTATTCCACTGCTTTTAATAAGGCAAATATCATTTTCACTGTCGCCGACAGATATAATATTCTTTATATCAATCTTGTAATTTTCTGCCAGTTGACTCAAAACATTCGACTTACAAACCTCATGACTACATGTACTTTCATTATTCCGAATAAATGCCGAAGGTATTTTCACTTCTCCGGTGGCAACGCTCTTTGAGAATTCCAGCTCGTTGGCAATGGAGAAATCCATTTTAAGCTTATTCTTGATATGGTTTGTGACCACATCATAGCTGTCACTTATGATACCACAAATATACCCTTTAGTTTTGAGATCACGAATAACATAAGGTGCATCGTTAACTATCTCCATCATGTCAACGACAGACAATATTTCATCAAAAGATTTCCCTTTAAGAAGACGGGCTATGGATTTCGTACGTGTAAAAGGATTCGGGTTTTCAGTTATTATCGTTATCAGTTTGTCTTTAAAACCAAATGCATCGGCAGCTGTAGCTATAAAACTCCCCTGCAGGATTGTATTATCCATATCAAAAATTATCATCTTGTCCAGACCTCTAAGGCTTTCACGGATAGCATAGTCCATCTGGGTTCTGATAATATTGATATGCTCCATTGTCTCCAGATTCCTTATCTCTATATTCTTAACGCGTCTAAGGATAGCCCTTGATACTTCCCTCGACATCTTTGCCAGCTGCTCCCATGGTTGCATCCTGTTTTCAATGTAGCCTATATTCACCTCCACTATCCTTGCTCCTGTTGCATACATATCAAGCAGTATACCAATATCGACTCCATAGTCGTTCTCAAACTCGATTTTCCTGAGCATGCTCTTCCGGGCGGCTATCATCCCGCTAAGAGGTTGTGACAGTTTTGTAAGATCGGGGAAGAGAAGGGTTAACAACGGTTTAGCAACAAGTTCGGTAACCCTGCCGGCCTGGCGGTCAAAACACGATTTTACAAAATCAGCTTCATCATCAATAACCGGTTGAGCGAGTAGTTCCACAACATCAGGAGGATAGGTAACTATATCTGCATCGAGATAGACTATCACATCATTCCTGGCCAGCATCATGCCGTCCCTCATAGAGGCACCCTTTCCAATTAGTGAGCTGGTATAGATTTTCACGTCGGGTAAACGTGATGCTTTTATGGTATTATCATTTGATTTGTCATCGATAACGAGTATCTCGTTGACAAGCTTCGACTTTCTGACAAGGCTGATAACCTGGCCAATCGTCTTTTCCTCGTTTAAAGCGGGTACAATAACCGTGACCATGTTGACCCCTGTTTTTTATCAATTTATGAAAAAATACCGAGATTCGGGTTTTTAAGCCACTTTTTAACAGTTATTTAAGATACTTCTTTATATTATAAAGTTTGTTCAACGCCTCAACAGGTGTCAGGTTATCGATGTCAATCTCAATAATTTCGTCCCTTATCTGCTTAAGGACAGGATCATCAAGCTGGAATATGCTCAGCTGCATTCCTTCCCTGTGCCCTGCAATTTCATCAACAGGTTTGGAAGGCACCTGCTGGTCGTGGTTTCTTTCAAGGTCCTTCAGTATTTCATCCGCCCTGTTCACTACACTCCTTGGCATTCCGGCCATACGGGCCACATGTATTCCGAAGCTGTGTTCACTGCCACCTCGCTTAAGTTTACGCAGGAATATAACCTTGTTATTAAGTTCCTTTATTGATACATTATAGTTCTTAACCCGGGAGAATGAATTTTCCATCTCATTCAGTTCGTGATAATGAGTCGCAAACAGAGTCTTTGCTCTCAGCCTGTTCTCGTGTAGATATTCTACCATGGCCCAGGCAATGGAAATACCATCGTATGTGCTTGTACCCCGTCCTATCTCATCAAGTAACACAAGGCTCCTGTCGGAAAGGTTATTAAGTATACTGGCTGTTTCGTTCATTTCAACCATGAAAGTCGATTCCCCAAGACTTATATTATCCGAGGCCCCTACCCTGGTGAAGATCTTATCAACAATACCTCCCGTAAATGATCCTGCCGGCACAAAGCACCCGGTCTGCGCCATCAGCACAATCAGTGCTGTCTGCCTGAGAAGAGCTGACTTTCCCGACATATTGGGACCTGTTAATATGATTATCTGCTGATCTTCTGTATCCAGGGTCAGATCATTAGGTACATATGATTCCCCTGCAGGCAACTGCCTTTCAATAACAGGATGACGACCATCTTTAATTTCAAGCGTCCGTGATTCATTAAGAACAGGTCTTATGTAATTATATTCCGACGAGGCCACAGCAAAGGACAGCAGGCAGTCAAGCCGTGCAATCAATGATGAATTTAGCTGAATCGGTGGTATATACTCAAGGATGGCAAGAACAAGATCATTGAATAGTTTTGTTTCGAGCGAAATGATCTTCTCTTCGGCTCCCAATATCTTGTTTTCATATTCCTTCAGTTCTTCTGTGATATATCTCTCCGCACTGACAAGTGTTTGTTTTCTAATCCATTCCTGAGGCACTTTGTCTTTGTGCGTGTTCCTTACTTCTATATAATAACCGAAGACATTATTAAAGCTAATCTTGAGAGAGGAAATTCCTGTACGTTCACTTTCACGATCCTGAAGACCGGACAGGTAGTCCTTGCTGTTAAACAGGACTGATCTCAGGTCATCAAGTTCGTCTGATATGCCGGAGGCTATTACATTACCTTTATTGACAAGTGCCGGGGGATCATTATTCAGTTCTCTGTCGATCCTTTCAGCTATTACCCTGCACGGATTCATTTGATCAGCCAGCTGCACCAGAGGAGGGCAACCACTTCCACTACATAGATCCTTCACAGGTCCTATTGCGTTCAATGCCCTTTTCAGATGAACCACCTCCCTGGGATTTATCCGGTTCACAGCCACCTTTGAGACAAGCCTTTCCAGGTCCCCTACCTGCCTGATAAATCCGTCCATTTCCTCACCCTTACCGGAATGTTCGACAAAATATTGTACAACATCAAGTCTTTCATTAACAGGCTGGATATCCTTAAGAGGCAATGACAGCCATCTTTTAAGAAGTCTCCCTCCCATTGGCGACACTGTCCGGTCAATAACATCAATTAGTGTACGTGCTCCTTCATAAGGAGAATGAAACAATTCAAGGTTTTTTATTGTGAATTTGTCAAGCCATACATACCTGTTTTCTTCTATACGCGAAAGGCTTGTTATATGTCCGAGCTGCTCATGCTGAGTTAGATCAAGATAATACAGAATTGCTCCAGCAGCAATGATGCCATATGTAAGGTTATGTACACCAAAGCCTTTCAGCGAGGTGGTTTCAAACTGCCTCAGGAGCCTGTCATTTGCAGCATCCTGAGTAAATATCCAGTCATCCAGCTTGAAGGTATAGAATTTCTGGCCAAAGTACTCTGTAAACAGTTCTCTCTTACCTTTTTCAAAAAGCACTTCCTTGGGCTGGAAATTGCTCAGCATCTGGTCAATATATTCAATTGTACCCTCCGTTGTAAGGAACTCACCGGTTGATATATCCAGGAATGACACCCCTGCAATCTTCTTATCTATATGCACCGCTGCCAGGAAATTGTTCTCCTTGTGATTGAGTACGTTTTCATTCAGGGAAACCCCGGGTGTGACAAGTTCAATTATTCCTCTTTTTACTATTTTCTTTGTTAGTTTGGGATCTTCCAACTGCTCACAAATAGCTACCCTCTGTCCTGCCCTCACAAGCCTGGGAAGATAGGTATCCAGAGCATGATGAGGAAACCCGGCGAGTTCAACAAATGAGGCAGCACCGTTTGCCCTTCTGGTTAGCGTAATCCCCAATATCCCGGATGCTTTTATTGCATCTTCCCCGAAAGTCTCATAGAAATCACCTACCCTGAAAAGCAGGATCGCATCAGGATGCTTTGTCTTGATGCTGTAATATTGCTTCATCAGGGGCGTTTCTACATATTTTGGAATATCAGCCATTTGAGAGATTTTTGGTTCCGGGGATTAAAAAATCTATTCACGTCGAACAAAGATACACTCCATGGTAATTTAATTAAAATGTTTTTATACTTTATTAAATGAGTATCATCAATGAATTAGAATTTAATCCTTTCAAATAGTATGAATTTGTATAATTTACAGATTCTTATATGCATACCAATTTGCTTTTTACCCCCTTTCCCGTTTCCCCCAAATGGGAAAGGCTAATAAAATGATTAGCTGTCTATTGCTCCTTCCCCTGGAGGAAGGCTTGGATAGGGGTGTTCATTTGAAAAAAGAAAATATTCTTAGAGGTTCCTGACACTCAAATTTTATTATTAATCCCATAGATGAAAGAATAATCTTCCTGATAAAACAAAAAAAATCTAAGCAGTGCCAATATCATAATAAATATCATAGATTCTATGTCACGTGTCATCTACCTTAGGTGCCTTTGAATTAATTATTCATACTAAATACTCAAAAATATGAAAAAAGTTCTCATCCTCGGCGCCGGGTTAGTGGTGAGGCCAATGGTCAGCTTCCTTCTTGAAAACGGATATACGGTTATGGTTGCCTCAAGAACAAAAAGTAAAGCAGATGAACTCATTAAGGGACATCCGAACGGTATAGCATTTGGATGGACCATGGATGACCACGACACCCTGGAAAAGCTGGTGGATGAGTATGATATTATAGTAAGTCTTTTACCATACAGGTACCATGTTGAAGTGGCACGTACCAGTATACGTTATGGAAAACCTTTGGTCACCACATCATATGTTCAGAATGAGATGCTCGATCTCGATACTGCTGCCAGGAAAGCAGGTGTACTTATACTTAACGAGATTGGCCTGGATCCGGGCATCGATCATATGTCAGCAATGAAGATCATTAATCATGTCCATGGCAAAGGAGGAAGGATTGAAGAATTTTACTCCATATGCGGTGCTCTGCCAGCACCGGAAGCAGCGGATAATCCACTTGGATATAAATTTTCCTGGAGTCCCAAGGGTGTTATCCTGGCCAGTCGAAACAGTGCGCTCTATCTGAAAAAAGGGAAAAAGATCTATATAGAACCATCTGACCTGTTTAAAGACAGGTTTTCATATTTTTTTCCAGGAGCCGGTGAACTTGAAGTGTATCCCAACAGGGATTCGATAAGCTATATAGATATTTACAGCATCCATGAGACAAAAACAATGTTACGTGGAACCTTCAGGCACAAAGGGTGGTGTGAGACTCTTGATGCAATGAAGACTTTGAATATGCTCGACGACAATCTGAAAGACTATGATGGAATGAGTTATGCTGATTTTATGGCTGAGAGAGCATCGGTTGATGTTGAGGGAATAAAGGAAAACATAATTTCCAAACTTGGTACAGAACCCGATTCAACAGCAATTAAGGCATTGGAATTCCTAGGCTTCTTCAGTAACGAGAAGCTGTCATACGGCAACACATCTCCCTTTGAGATCACCTCCGACAGGATGATCAGCATGTTGTCTCTTGGTAAGAATGAGAGGGACATGGTCGTTCTTCAGCATATATTACTGGCATCCTATCCCGGTGGGAAAAGCGAGGTAATCAAATCGTCGATGCTTGATTTCGGATCACCTGCCACCGACACATCCGTGGCAAGGACTGTGTCTCTTCCTGCAGCTATCGCCGTTAAAATGATACTTGAAGGGAGGATAAAGGTTACAGGTGTCTATCGCCCGGTCATTCCCGAGATATATGACCCTGTCCTGGATGAATTAAAGACTCTCGGCATTGAGATGAAGGAAGAATATGGGCTGCCCGAAAGCGAAATGATACAGATTACAAATCCGTGCTAACTATGAGGGCTGCAATATTGTTTTTTATCAGCTCACAATTCAGAATTTCAAATAGAAATCTCTTGTCAGAGCCTTATATTCTTCTGTATAATCATGTCGCCTGCCACGCTCAATTGTAAGGGACTTCTCTTTAGGCAGGAAATGATGCCTGCTGAAGGTGAGAATAACCCTTCTGATCTCTGACGTAGGTAACGGCCTGATCTTAAGAACTGAATTACAGTATAACCCGTAACCTGACGCCACTTCTATAAAAATATTGCCTTCAACGTACGGCATGATAAGCTGGAAGCTGCCGTTCTCAGCCATAAGCCGTTGGACTCCTTCCAGCAGGTCTTCGGTTGAAAGCCTTATATTATGCCTGGCAGTTGATTTTCTCGGATCAGGATTTACAAGCGAGTTGCTAAAAAAAGGCGGATTTGTCACTATCAGGTCAAATAGCCTGTCCTTTTCATTGAAATGCTGAAGGTCTGTCTCGATAACCCTGATCCTGTCATTCCATTTGCAGATAATGACGTTTTCACAGGCTTGATGAAAAGACTCCGTATCGGGTTCGATAGCTGTGATCTCAGCTTTGCTCTTCTGTGCAAGCATTATTGCTATCAATCCTGAACCGGTTCCGATATCCAGTATCCTTTCCCTGCCTGCTGCATCTGCTGAGGCTCCAAGCAGGACACCATCAGTACCCACCTTAAAGGCGCATCTGTCCTGGTAAATTTTAAACTGCTTGAATTCAAAATAACTATTAGGCATAAAATAAGACAGGAATATAGATACTTGCCTGCAAAGTAATAAAATAAATTGAGGCTGTATTAAAAGTTATTTTTAACCACGAAGGACACGAAGGGTCACACGAAGAACACAAAGGTAAAACCATGACAATTAAATCTTTGTGTCCCCGTCCGAATGGACTTCGTCCGGGCGGGCTTGGTGAATTGCCTTTGTGCCCTTTGTGGTTAATGGATTTAAACTTTTAATACAGCCTCAATGGGCATATAGTCAAACAATAAACCTATTTAGCTACTCTCACACCCATCATACGGCTTTGATTCCTTATTATCAGGATGCCATTTGAAAGCGCGAGAGGGGCCCAGTTCTGTTTTGTGGCTGCTCCTTCTTCTTTCAGGAGATCAGCTTTTACCAGAGGCTTAAAACCATCCGGATCGGGCTGAATGAGATACAGGGTATTTCGTCCGTCTGTAGCCAAAAGCAATCCGTCAGCAGCAATGATCCCCCCCTTGTCGAATGAAGGATTCCTTCCTGTTTTCCATTTTACCTGTCCGTCCGTGGTCATACAAACAAGCCCGTCTTTTCTCTCATTTGTTGAGTACTGTGCATAGAAATTACCCTGATAAAGTACCGGTGGCTGAGTATGAGCCCCGAAATCAGGATTTTTATAAAGCTCTGTCACTGCGTAACCGCCATCGCTTTTCTTTTCAACCTTTAGCATGACTGAACCAGCTTCATATCCACCTGAAATAAGCATTTTATTATCTCCGGCATCCACAGCACATGGAACAGGTATACGGCATTGCCAGCCTGTATATTCCCAGAGCATCCTGCCTGTCAGAGGTTCAATCCCAACAACCTTGCCTCCGCTTCCCGATCTTCCGGCAGAAGCTGATATCATAACAACCTGGTCTTTACCTTCTACTTTTACCAGGGTTGGGCTCACATAACCAACAGGACCGACAGACGGAGTCTTCCAGGTAACATTACCATTTAGTTTGTTATATGCAACCACTCCTGCTTCAGGGGCCTGGGAAGCAATTATCAAAAGATCACCATACACAAGAGGGCACTGTGATATTGCCCACGTAGGAATCTGACCGCCGCCGAAGTCTTTCCATACATTCTTATGCCAGACCGGTTTGTGTGTATTGATGTCCACACAATAAAGATCGCCGTAAGGCCCGCAAGAATAAATATTATTCCCATCCACAACAGGAACACTTCTCGATCCGGGAAACATAACCGAGCCGGGGGCATCATAGGCAAAATTCCAGAGTTCTTTCCCGCTTTCCAGGTCAAAACACCTGAGATTGTCTCCTACCTTGTCATCCCTGTCAAGTAAATATACTTTCCCATCCTTAACCACCGGGCCACCATATCCAATGCCAACACCAACCGACCATAAAACTTCAGGCCCGTTCTCAGGCCATGAGCGTAATAAGTTCTTTTGAGGAGAGATACTGTTCCTGTCCGGTCCGAGATACTGTGGCCAGTCCTGAGCCTGCAGATTCATCATGAACGCCAGCAATGTTGTCGCAAGGATATAAACTCTAATTATTTTCTTTTCCATAGTTTAATTTTATAAGATTTAAAGCCGATTTTAAATTATATACATAGCAAATAAACAGTCAATATGCAAAGTGAGACTTTCCAGAATTATCATTTACCATGAACATTTTGTTTAATCCCATTATTGTCTTTATGGTTCGGAAATAGTTGTAATAATTTTACGAAAAATCATTTTAACAACAAGGATTATACAGCACAAAAAGGAAAAAACAGGTTCCAATCACGAAAAAACGCAGTTGGTTTTTATTAAGTATATGCATCTTCCGGACTGAAATTACATTGTTTCAGGAATTTGATTTTTTATTTATCATCCATGTTTTAAACTCAGCCGCTTTGTTTTTACTGATATAGATTCTTTCCGGTGGTTCAATGCCGATACTGATGAGCAACCTGCTATCGAACCAGATTGTTATATTCTTTACGCTGGTCCTGGCTATTATGAATTGTTTGTTTGCTCTGATAAAATCATCAGGATCAAGTGAAGACTGTATCTGCTCAAGTGATTTGAAGTATGGCAGAAAAGACCCATCCCTCAGATAAATCCCGGTTTTCTTATCAGTAGAATAGAAACAGGCTATATCCTTAATATTTACAGGCTGCAGTTTATCTTTTACCGGCACCAGAATTTTATCAGCATATTTTTGTTCCGTGGTAAGTTGTTTTAACTGAGATAAATAGTCCAGCAGATCATGGTGGGTTAGTTTTTCAAATTTTTGAAGTGCCCGTTTGACCTCCTCCGTTTTAATCGGTTTTAAGAGATAATCTATACTGTTTACTTTAAAGGCTTCTATTGCATACTCATCATAAGCGGTTGTGAAAATAACAGGAACTTCAAGGGTTATCATGCTGAAAACAGAAAATGCCGAACCGTCGGAAAGGTGAATATCCATAAATATAAGATCGGGCAACTGGTTAGTTTTAAGCCACGCCACCGTCTGTTTTATGCTTTCCGTATTGCCTGCAACCGTTATCTCCGGATCAATAAGAAGAATAATGTCTTTCAGGTTATCGTAAGCTGCCGTCTCATCTTCAACTATCAGTATTCTCATTTTTGTCTCCTTTTAAAGGAAGGTAAACAGTAAACTTTACCCCGTCGTTTTTAATCCTTATCTGGCTGTCCATCAGCATACGGAATCTGTTTTCAAGATTAACAAGGCCTGTTCCGTTTGAATCATGATCTGATATCTTAGGATATATAGGATTAGAAACCGAAAGTTCCATCCGGTCATTCAGACATATATTAGCTACCATATGATGCTCACTGTCAATCGTATTATGTATCACAATATTTTCTATCAATGGTAACAGGGAAAGCACAGGCAGGGTGAGTTTTCTCATATCATCCGGAACATTTATGCTGAAAATAAGCTTGTTTGCGAAACGTATTTCCATCATATAGAGAAAAGCTTTTACAAACTCCAGCTCCTCCCCGAGTGTGACCAGTCCTTTATTGTCGCTTCTGAGAATATACCTGAAAACATCCGACAATTTACTGACATATTCAAGTGCCAGATCCGGCTTGTTCTTCCTTATTATTGAAGTGAGTCCGTTTAGTGAATTAAAAAAGAAATGCGGATTAATCTGGTTAGTCAGGGCAGTATACTGGCTTTGCAGATTTTCTATTTTCAAATGTTCAATCTCCTGTTCTTTCCTCCTCTGTTCCGAATACAGGAACAGAACATGCCCGATAAGGGAACTGAAAACAAACATCACCAGGAACTGAAATATGAGTAAACCGGAGTACCATTCTTTCTTGGGGCTGAATATAATAGAGATGGTTATGTACAGTAAAAATGCTACGATTGACAACAAGAAAGCATTTAACAATCTTCTCTGTAATGTCGGGGCCCCACGTTTTCTTAAATTATATTGCAGCAAAAGCCATATAAGTCCTGAAAAATACAGATATCTGAAAGTAAAAAAAAGTATCAGTGCAACATGCTTTGATTCACCCAGATAATTCCATTCCAGTGAAAAAATTGTAATATTGGGATAAATAATAAATATTGCTACTAACAGACTGATAACCAGAATTCTGAATGTTGTCTTCCTGTTGTACAATTCTGTTCTGAAATCGAAATCCAATAAACTGATTTTCTTCATGGTCAGCTGTACAGTATATTCAGACTATAAAATTAATATTCCCTTCCAAAAACTATCAAATATTAACTCATTTGGCAATAAATTTTGATTCAGCCTCCCTCAAAAAGAAAAAACATGGAATAAAAGCGAAAAGTTTTCTTTATCGTTATCATTAAAGACAACTAATCATGATTAAATTGTGAAGAAATGTCATCAGCTGTTCAATTGATTGTCATGCTGAATTCAATGATGCGTTTGTTAAGGTCCATAAATAATGCTCAGCGGCCAGTCATCTTCTGAAGTGCTTCAGGATAACGGCCTCCCTTTATGCTTATTTTTGAGGCCGCTTCATCAATATCTGCAAGGTCATCTGCAGTAAGTTTAACGGATACTGCCCCGAGGTTCTCAGTTAGTCTATCCAGTTTACGTGTTCCGGGGATGGGAACTATCCATGATTTTTGAGCCAGCAGCCATGCCAGCGCTACCTGGGCAGGTGTTGCGCCTTTCCTAACAGCTATTCCTTTAATAAAATCAACAAATAATTTATTTGCCTTTCGGTTTTCAATGGTAAAGCGCGGAACAGTATTGCGAAAATCTGATTTTTCAAAAGTGGTATTCTCATTGATCTTACCCGTAAGGAATCCTTTGCCCAAAGGGCTGAAAGGAACAAATCCTATTCCCATCTCCTCAAGGAGTGGTATTATTTCCTTTTCAGGTTCCCTCCACCATAAAGAATATTCACTCTGAAGGGCTGTGACAGGACAGACGGCATGAGCGCGCCGTATTGACTCCACACCTGCCTCAGACATACCAAAGAACCTGACTTTCCCTGCCTGGATGAGATCTTTTACAGCTCCTGCAACATCTTCCATTGGTATTTCAGGATCTACCCGATGCTGATAGAATAGATCAATTACATCTGTATTTAGCCTTTTAAGTGATTGATCTGCAACCTCTTTAATGTGTTTTGGCCTGCTGTTTAACTTTGGAAAATCCGATGTATCAAACCCGAATTTTGTGGCTATCACCACCTTGTTCCTTAAGGGACGAAGCGCCTCTCCAACAAGTTCCTCATTTGTGAACGGACCGTACACTTCTGCCGTGTCGAAGAATGTAACACCCATTTCAACAGCTTTATGGATCAGGTTTATCATATCCTTTTTTTCAGGAAAGGGGGGAAATGAATGCGTCATTCCCATGCAACCCAGTCCAATTTCGGAAACTTCCAGGTCACTTTTTCCAAGTCTGCGTTTCTTAATTTCCATATCCAGCATAAAGTAGTTTAATATGCATACAAAAATAACAGGAGTATTGTTCAGATACTAACCCAGCAGACACTCAAATTATTCAAAAACAATTAAGCTTATTATTTAACTTTTTAATAATTCAAGCATATTTAATATGACAGGAAAAAAATATTAATAAAATTTGCAGAACCATTTACTCTGTAAGAATTGTTTCCTTAATGAACAATACAAAACAACAACCTGTTATCACAAAATTAAATGCTGTATTGCTGATACTTCCGGCATGGCTTGCGTCGTACTACTTCAAAGACAGGGCGGCAAGATTTCTGATCATTGACCTTTTATCAGCACCTTCTTCAGGTAAACTTGCCCAGGCTCTGATCTTTTTTATTTCCACCAGCCTCAAAATTTTTCTGCTGCTGGCCCTTATCGTTTTTATTATGGCGCTGATAAGATCGTGGTTCCCCGTGGAAAAAACACGTGACAGACTAATGGCCATGCCTGTTTTCAGGGCTAACCTGATGGCAGGTGGTTTCGGCATATTAACTCCATTTTGTTCCTGCTCGGCAGTACCGTTGTTCATCAGTTTCCTCGAAGCAGGAATTCCACTTGGAATTACATTCTCTTTCTTAATTGCCTCTCCTCTTGTCAACGAAGTTATCATAATAATGCTGGGTGGTTTGTTCGGGATAAGAATAGCTGTCATTTATGCACTGGCAGGGCTGATAATTGCTACAATATCTGGTTTTATTATCAGTAAGCTTGATCTTGAAAAGTACCTTCCTGAATGGATGCTGAATATAAGAGGTCAAAAGCAATCAGATGTCCCTGGGCTCAATATGGAAGCAAGAATATCCCGGGCATTTGATGCCGTAAAGGATATCTTTTCCCGGATATGGGTGTATGCATTGGCCGGAATTGCCCTGGGATCAGTAATCCATGGATATGTTCCCGAGGCATGGCTAAGTTCCATTATGGCAAAAGGCAACTGGTATTCACTTCCTCTCGCAGTCATTACCGGGATACCACTCTATTCATGTTCGGCTTCTGTTGCCCCTGTTGCATTTGCACTGGTTGATAAAGGCATGCCCCTGGGTACGTCTCTCGCTTTTATTATGGCTGTTGCGGGTCTGTCACTCCCTGAGTTCATGATACTGAAGAAGGTACTCAGCACCAGGCTGCTTCTTATTTTTGGCGCTATCCTGTTCGTTGGGATTTTGCTTGTCGGGTATTTTTTCTTCCTGTTCCTCTGAAACAATATTTATTATGCTGTTTTAAAATTCTTTAAGACCGCTTCACTTTTTCATATACATCAACAAGGTTATTTGCAAGCTTATGAATATCAAGATGTCTTTCAGCTCCTTCCCTTGCCTCCCTGCTCATCTTTTCAAGAGTGACGGTATCATCAAGTAGTTGTTGCAACGCTGATGAAAGTGACCCGGGATTATTTTCGCCATAAATAATCCCACCTCCTGTCATTTCCAGAATTTCCGGAAAAGCTCCCAGTCCGGGTTGAAGCACAGGAATACCTGAAGCCAGGGCTTCTGCTATATAGATACCAAAAGCTTCTCCATTTCGAACGGGAACACTTATCACAGAAGTCTTCTCGAAAAATTCCTTTCTTCCTTTGCCTTCAAATTCTTTATGGAATTCAACCGATTTGCTGTGTCCGCTTTTTCTGATCTTCTTCTTAACATCTTTCAGGAATTTTCTGTCATCGCCTGTCTGTCCTCCTGTCAGGACCAGTTGTACATCATCATAACCTGGTTGCTTCTTAAGCAGCAGGAAAGCATCTACCAGGATATCCATCCCGTTTTCATGACTCATTCTTGAAATAAATCCTATACTTCTTTTCTTCTCAGATGAATTACGATACTGGTAATCATTCGGGTCGACTCCAATATGTATGGTGGATATCTTTTCAGAAGCAATTGTCATCCTGTCAAGGGCAACTCCCTTAAAATAATGGCTTACAGATACAAACTGATCTATGTGTTCAGAATGTTCAGACATAAGGTCCCATACTTTCTGCCGGTTAGGATCAGTCATGATATCCACCCATACATCCTCATCCTGCAGGGTGCATATCAGGGGGACATTCAGTTTCTCCTTGAGTGTCTTGGCGAGACCCAGCAACAAGGCATTTGATAAATGTATAACGTCGGGGTTGAAGTGATCCCTGATCCATTCTGTCATTCTGTCAAGTTCCTCATACTGTTTGCCTTCTTCACCCTGCAGCATAGAAATAGTCATATCCTCCAGCCCTTTGGCCCTCGTACTGCCTGCCATTGAAGCTGCCAGCTTTAGCAAGGGCTTTGTATTAAGCAGTTTGTCGAACCACCCGGGTGCCTTTCTGAAGAACGGATACAACTGCTTCAGATATATGCTGATAGCTCCGTAAAATACCGGCACTTCCCCTAAATCATGCTCATCGGAGAATAAAGGAAGATACATAGGTACTTTCACAACATCATGTCCCATCCTTCGAAGTCCATCGAAATACTTACTGTCGCGCAGGCAATTTCCGCAATAAAAACTGCCACCGGATCCTGGTATAATATGTAAGATTTTCATAAACCTGTTTTGAATTCACAGGAATATTGACAACGGATGTCAATATTCCTTAATATATAAATAATTCTAATATTGATAATTCATCATACTAATAACCCTTTAAAATAATTTTTGAAATATTCAGGGTATTGCATTCTTTATCTTCTTTTCGTATCAGTTATTATTGAATCTGAATCCGAAAACATGGCCATCCTCTGTGGCTATCACAAGCAGGTCCTTTATTATTGCCGGAGTACTCGATGAAGGACTTCCCAGAGTGAATGACCATTTCCTGGTCCCCGTATTCAGATCAAGGAAATATAATTTGCCATCCTCAGAAGCAAAAACAACACTTGTCCCGGCAATCACCGGCGAGCCGGAGATTTTACCAAGTGTTTTGAACTGCCAGAGAGTTGTCCCGTTCGCTTTGTTATAGCAATACAATGTCCGGTTCTGCGATCCTATGACAATCTTATTCCCCCACACTGCAGGAGACGAGATAAAAGACCCGCCTCCCTCCTGGTCCCAGGTAATCTTTTTTGTTGCCAGGTCCATGCAAAAAAACTCACCATCGTAATTACCGAAAAAAGCATGATCTCCGGATATGGTACTTGAAGAAGCAATATAAGTACCAATATTTATTTTTGAGTTTGCTTTTCCGGTCAGCAGGTTTACAATATGCAGGTTCCCGTCACATCCGCCAAACACAGCCATATCACCTGCTATTGCCGGTGTACAGTTAATATAATTTTGAGTCTCATATTTCCATTCCACCTTGCCTGCGGCATCATCCACGCAATATAAATAGTTATCATAGCTGCCGAATATTATTTTCTTTGAAGATCCCGAACCGTAAAAATTAGGGGATCCTGATATCTGGCCATCAGTTGCAACCTTCCATATCTGTTTTCCTGACCTTGCATCCACGGCAAACATATTGCCCTCGAGTGTTCCTGCATAAACCCTGTTATCTGAATAAAGCACAGGAGCTTCTATTGAATTGCCTGCATTGAATTTCCATACAGATTGGCCTTTCAGGGTCAGGCAAAAGAGATTCCCGTCTTCGGTGCCGATATAAATATGACCGTTGCCTATAACCGGAGAAGATTTTATCTCTTCCCTGGTATTGAATGACCATATTATTTCAGGTTTAGTGGCAATATTATATTGAGATCTTCCCGACAGCCCCTGGTCACCATGAAACAATGGCCAGGTACCTGTTGTAACCTGCCCGTAAAGGCTGGTAACCGCATTCAGCAACGCCACTACTGATATCATTCTGACAATATGTTTCTTATGCAATATCATTTCTTCTTGTCGGTATAATCCGGATTATAGTTATCTTTCAGGAATGACAGAGCACCGGTCGGGCAGGAAGAGACGACTTCCTTTGCAGTAATTGTAATGCCATCGCTCAACGAACCACCCAAAGGCACATTAACAGATACGTCAATACCTCTCCCTTCAAAGGCCAGACCGTATTTTTCCCCGCCTGAGGCACATATCTCTATACACAGGCCACATTTGATACATTTTTCAGGTTCATACACCACCCTGAAATGCTGCATTTGTTTTGTCATAGCTTTGCGATTGCCAATCAGATACCGTTTACGGTCAGCACCATACTCATGCGCATAAGTCCTCAGCTTACAGTTATCCTGTTTACGGCAGTCACAATGGAGGCATCGTTTTGCTTCAATTATTGCCTCATCTTCAGTAAAACCTTCAGCATAGCCTTTACCCGGTTCCATCCTTCCGGATTTTACAGATTCCTTAAGGTACTCTTCTAATTCTCCATCCAGGAGTTTATCGAAACGTGAATTAAAAATCTTCCCCGGTTTTACAAAATCCCGCTTCTGAATATAAGCATCCACAGCTTCTGCAACCGTCTTTCCCTGTGCTGCTGAACGTACTGCCATCTTATGAGGACGTATTGCACTACCGCAGATAAAGACTCCGGGAACAGATGAGCTGAGTGATGCATCTCTTACCTGGAAACCTGATTTAGCAGTAGCGATGAGATTAACCAGGTTGTCATTTAAAGAGATATCACCCGTTGCCACAACAACAGCATCAAACTTATCTTTAATACTGGAGGTGTAAAGTTCCCCTGTAACCAGCTCATTCAAACAGAATTCAGCACCCATCGACCGTATTATGTCGACTTCTTTATCTATAATACTTCGGGGAAGGTCCTTTTCCGGGATATCAGTTCTCAGTGCTCCTCCTGCTTCCGGTTGCTTATCATATAAAGTGCAGAAATATCCAAGAAGCAAAAGATAATAAGCTGCTGAGAGTCCTGCCGGGCCGCTTCCGATTATGGCAATTCTTCCCTTAATATCAATCTTACCGGCTTTACGGTCGTTTATCAAAGCTTCAGCCCTGATATCTGTTCCGGCTTTTGCAGAAAATCTTTTCAGTATACAAACTGAAACGGCATCATCAATCTGCTTTCTTCTGCATGCCTTTTCGCAGGGCGCAGGGCATATATATCCAAGGATATAAGGTAATGCTATATCTCTCTTTACAATGGTGAGAGCATCGGTATACCTTCCTTCTCCAATAAGCCTGTTCATCAGCGGGATATCCATTCCTGCCGGACAGGCAAGACTGCAAGGTGCCTCACAGTCACCAATATGGTCACTCAGCAATAGTTCCAGGGCCTGCCTTCGTGCAATAATCACATCCTCACCGCTTGCGGAGAGATCCATCCCTTCTGTAACTTTTAGTGCGCATGATGGCATCATATTACCTGTTTTATTGTCTTTTACAAGGCATACCATACATGAAGGGCGATTATTAAATCCGTTTAAAAAACACATTGATGGTATACTGATCCCAACCTGTCCGGCAGCTTCCAGCACTGTAATATTCTCAGCTGTCTCCAGTTCAATATTGTCTATCCTGAAGTGTACCATCCTATTTAGTAATTACAGCATCTACCGGACAAATATCCCGGCAAATGTTACATTTTATGCATTTCTCATTATCAACGACATGTATCTCATAGGGTGTTGCCTGTATTGCCTGTACAGGGCACCTCTGGGCACATTTTGTACAACCTATACAATCATCTGTGATCGTATATGTGATCAGGTCTTTACATTTCCCTGTGGGACAATGACCTTCTATATGAGCAATGTATTCATTGCGGAAATAACGTATGGTTGTCAGTACAGGGTTTGGCGCTGACTTTCCGAGTCCGCACATACTACCTTTCCTTGTACTTTCCGCCAGTTCCTCAAGCATGTCGATATCACCGGGCTCACCATTCCCCGAACATATTTTGTCCAGTATTTCCAGCATACGAGTAGTGCCTATCCTGCAGAATGTACATCTTCCACATGACTGGTTCTGGGTAAATGACAGAAAATACCTGGCAATATCAACCATACAATCCGTATCATCCAGCACTATCAGTCCGCCCGAACCCATCATAGCACCGGCTTCTTTTAGAGACAGGTAATCAATCGGAATATCGGACATCGATGCCGGAATACATCCTCCTGAAGGTCCGCCGATCTGAATAGCCTTAAATTTCCTGTCATTCGGCATTCCGCCTCCTATCTCTTCAACGATTCTGCGTATTGTTATCCCCATCGGGACCTCAATCAAACCTCCACGGTTAACTTTTCCAGCAAGGGCAAATACTTTAGTCCCTTTACTGTTTTCCGTACCTATATTACTGAAGGATGCATAGCCGTTTCTTATTATCCATGACACCAACGACAGAGTCTCAACATTATTTATCAGTGTAGGTTTCCCCCATAAGCCTTTTTCTGCAGGGTATGGGGGACGCATAGTTGGCAGACCTCTTTTTCCTTCAATAGAGGCTATAAGTGCTGTCTCCTCTCCACACACAAAAGCCCCGGCGCCTTCAAATATCCTGATATTAAACTCAAAATCACTGTCAAGTATACCTGAACCCAGAAGACCTTTTTGTTCACATATTTCTATTGCCTCACGTATTCGTTTAACGGCAAGCGGATATTCAGCCCTGATGTAAAAGATCCCTTCCCGTGCTCCCGAGGCATATGCGGCTATCATCATCCCCTCTATGATCCTGTAAGGATATGACTCGAGCAGCATCCTGTCCATGAAAGCTCCGGGATCTCCCTCATCCCCGTTACATATAATATATTTTATTTCAGAAGATGCCTTGTTTACAAGCTCCCATTTGATTGCAGTAGGAAATCCCGCACCACCTCTTCCTCTCAAACCGCTTCTCCTGATAATGTCTATCACCTCTTCCGGGCTGTACTGACGAAGGCACCTGGAAAGAGCCATGAATCCTCCATTAGATCTGTATTCTTCAAGATCACCGGGTCTCAATTCCCCCCTGTATTCAGTGGCAATGCTCAGTTGTGCTGCCAGAAATCCTGAAAATAAGTTGTCCTGTTCAACCGGATCAAAGTAAGTGAGTGATCTTGGAATTTCCTGATTGACAATCGTATCGAAGAAATTATAAATATTGGCTCTTAGTCTGAAAGCCGGATTTTCCGGTTTAAAATGAAACTTAATGACTTCCCTGACTTCTTCTGGTTTGATCTTTGCATAGACTGCCGGTTTTTCCCCTTCTTTATGTATCTC
>Ga0307440_1000115_pt1 | contig 34686 bp, 23 predicted proteins | sample SalMarWE160410MG_FD_202150 | JGI IMG/M metagenome (GOLD analysis project Ga0307440, IMG submission 202150) | Salt marsh sediment microbial communities from the Plum Island Ecosystem LTER, Massachusetts, United States - WE1604-10 | ecosystem: Environmental > Aquatic > Marine > Intertidal zone >...
AATAACCGGTGACCGCACACATTTTAGGATTTACATATTCAATTATTCCTTCTGTATCGGTAATGATGATCGACACAGGACTTTGCTCCACTGCTCTTGACAGTTTATGTAGTTCTATATCTGCCAGATGTCGATCAGTTATATCCGTAATGGTACCTATATACCCATAAACGTTCCCTCCCGAATGTTCCGGTACTGCATTACCAATAACCCAGCATATTGATCCATCGGACCGGAGAAACCGGTATTCAGCATATGATGTCTTCCTCTGTAAAACATCAGAGTTCCATTTACCTAAAATAATATCCCTGTCGCTTGGGTGGACCGCTTTAAGCCAACCATTGCCAAGAGCCTCCTCTGCCGACATTCCGGCCAGTTCTGTCCATCGCGGATTGACATATGTTGTGTAACCATCAGCACGGGTACGGAATATTCCGACAGGGGCAGCCTGTGCAAGAGTCTCAAATAACTGCCTGCTCTCTTTAAGTGAATCCTCTGCCAGTTTCTGGCTGGTAATATCTGTAATAAAACCTTCAAGAAACTGCAGTTCGCCGTTTTCATTTAAAATACCTTCTCCATTGTCCCATACCCAAATAACATTATCATCTTTTTTTATGATCCTGTATTTGATATGATAATGTTCCCCTTTTTCAACCGCTTCCTGTATTTCCTGCCAAACTGCTTCACGATCATCAAAATATATCAGTTCATTGTACGATATATCTTTATTAATGATCAGTTCATCTGCAGAATATCCCATAATGTCACTGGCAACATCACTAATGAATTCCACTGTTCTTGCTTTATCATTACGGCACCTGTAAACCACACCGGGCAGATGACTTATCAATGTATTAAGAGAATGATGGCTCACCTCAAGAAGATGATCAGCTTCTATTTTTTCCTTTTGTATCCGTGTTTGTTCAAGTACCTCAATAACAGCAAAAGGCAACCGTGTCATATGTTCCTTGATAACATAATCGGATGCACCAGCCTTCATACATTCCACTGCTATTTCTTCATTGGTAGAACCTGTGAAAAGAATAAAGGGCATAAACGGATCATATTCCCGTGAGTCTTTCAAAGCCTGCAGGCCATTGAAGGAAGGCATCATATAATCGGAGATCACAATATCAGGCTGATAATCCTTGAGGGCTGCCAGAAAATCCTTCCTGGAATCCACTCTTCGATGTTCAAAGGCCAGGCCTCCTTTATGCAGTTCCATCACGGCCAGTTCTGCATCAGAAGGCAGATCTTCTGCAAATAAGATCCTGAGTTTTTTTTTCGGTACCATACTCCAATATTCTTTGATAATGAGAATTTTTACCCAATAATATCAATCTTATATGTCTGCCTTTACCGGCAGGCTAAAATAAAAGGTTGCACCTTCTCCTTCTTTTCCTTCTGCCCATACCTCACCTCCGTGCCTGTGAATTATTCTCTGAACAATAGCCAGACCCACACCGGTTCCTTCAAATTCATCAGACTTATGCAATCGCTGGAAGACTCCAAATATCTTCTTATTATATTCCTTATCAAATCCAACTCCATTATCAGATAAATAATACACATAATAACTTCCTCTTGTCTCACCTCCAAAAGATATGACAGGATTACTGTTAGTGGAGGAAAATTTTACAGCATTGGATATTAGGTTGATCCATACCTGTTTCATATACGTCGGATCCGCCCAGGCTTCCGGTAGTTTACCAATTTTGACCTTGACCTTTTCAAGTATATCAGCCGGTACTGTTTCATTTAACATGCTTAAAGCCATTTTTGTCATATCGATATGTGAAGTCCTGTGTTCGCTTCTGCTTACACGCGACAGGGCCAGGATATCTGTTATAAGCTGATCCATCTTTTGTGTATTATTCCTGATATGTTCGACCAGCTTCTTACCTTCCGATGTCAATTGTTTACTGTGATCATCAATCAGGAACCTGGAAAATCCATCAATAGCCCGCAGAGGTGCCCTCAAGTCGTGCGATACTGAATATGCAAATGCTTCGAGTTCATTATTTGCTGCTTCAAGCTGCCTCGTACGTTCAAGGACCCTCTTTTCCAGATCGGCATTCAACATACTAATCTCCTCCTCAGCTTTCCTTCTTTGTGCAACCTCAGCCTCTACCTCCTCCAGCAGCTTTGTGGCTTTGGCAGTACTGATTTCCAGCAGTTTATTGGACCTTTGCAACCTCATCTCCGCCTTTTTCTGCTGGGTAACGTCTATTGTGTATCCTGCCAGGTATCGTGGCATACCATTTATTATTATTGGAAATTTATATGTGGTATAATATTTCCCGTTCAATTCCTCATCAATTGTCTCAAGTTTACCGGAATTAAGGATACGTTTATCATCTTCCATCATACTTTTTGCAAAGTCAGGGGGGAAAAGATCTTCCATTGACTTGCCAATCAGGTCATCCAGGGGCCTGCCCAGCATCCTTTCATAGTTTCTGCTAAGACGTAATGTCCTTACATCCTTATCCTTGAAAAACACATATACAGGGCTATGCTCCATGAAGTGATTAAAGACCTCCTCATTTTCAAGTAATTCCTTTTCAGCTTTTTTATATTTTGAAATATCCCTTGAGAAGCCCAGTACACTTTCTATATTACCCCGGTCATCATATTCAGGTGTCAGGAGAAGATGTATCCAGAGGTTACTGCCGGCACCTCCCCATTCAAACTGGTCATTGAATTCCCTGCCGGTATCATATACATCCCTGATCTTATTTTCCATGAAATCGCACTGTTCAGGAGAATATACTCCGGCTTCCCTGTGAGTCTTCCCCACAAGAGATTCCTTATCCCTGCCAAGATTTCTCAGACCTGTGCTGTTAATATATATATACCTGAAATTCCTGTCATACCTGGTAATAAAATCAGGACTGTTTTCCACGATGGAAAAATAGAGATTCTCTTTAACGCTTGATTTCTTTTGCATTTTATATTCCGGTTAAAGTTGTTTAAATATCATAGACATATCCACCAGGTTTTTTTGTTTAATACTTGCCGGCTCCATTATCAGGTATAGTAAAATGAAATTTGCTTCCATTATCAGGTTCGCTTTCCACCCATAATCTTCCTCGGTGCTTCTCCACAAACTCTTTACAAAGCAATAATCCAAGACCTGAGCTTGCCTCGCCTTCTGTTCCCCTGCGACTTGTTTTTTCATTGATACGGAATAATTTGTCTTGAAGGTCACCGGGAATGCCTATGCCTGTGTCCGCAATAATGACTTCAACCTCATTCTCGTTATTTCTTCGTACATCCACCTTTACCTCTCCTGCTGCAGGTGTAAATTTGATGGCATTGGACACAAGATTTCTTGTTACGGTATCAAACATGTGTCTGTCAGCAATCACATGCATATCATGCGGAACATAATAATCGACTTTTATGTCCTTATTTCGGGCCTGCTCTGATAACAGGTCAACACAATCCTTTATTGCACTCTCGATGCTGATTCTTTCAGGAACGAATTCCATAGCCCCTCTTTGTATCCTCGACCACTCAAGAAGGTTTTCAAGGAGATTATATATATTAGCCGCCGAAGTTTTCATCCCCAGGGTAATATCTCTCATTTCATCAGGGTCTATGGTCGATAATTCCTCAGTCAATATCTGCGTTGCTGTTACAAAAGAGCTTAATGGTCCCCTCAGGTCGTGGGCAAGGATAGAGAAGAACTTATCTTTTTCTGTATTCATTGAGAGCAGCATTTCGTTTTTCTCAAGTATCTCTTCTTCCGATCTTTTTCTTTCAATAGCAACAGCTACCTGGCTACCAATGGACATCAGAAGCTGAACATCATTCTCTGAATAAACCTCTGCCTTTTCATAATGCTGTAAGACCATTACCCCTATTATCCTGGATGGAGTCTGAAGAGGGATACCAATCCAGGAAGGTGAAGCTGATCCTACCAGTTCAACCTCTCCTTTTTCAACGAGATGGTCATATTCCTCTTCTGTGAACAGGAACGGCTTCAGTGACCTGAATACATATTCAGTACAACTCCTGCCCATTGATGCCGATTCCGGTAATGTATCATATTTGTCCACAAAATACGGGAAACTGAACAATCCTGTAGTTTCATCAAAAAGAGCAACAAAGAAATTATCTGCATAAACAACTTTCCCGAGTGAATGATGGATCAGCTTGAGCAACTGATCGAGGTTGGATGTTGATGTAACACCCTGTATGATCTCAAAGATGATCTGGTTTTCAACCTCAGTCCTTTTTCTGCTGGTTATATCACGCAGAATTCCCGTAAAGAACCTGCCTTCGGAAGTTTCCCATTCCGAAAGAGTCAGTTCCAAAGGAAATATCTCACCGTTTTTCCTCAATCCTTTAAGCTCAATAATCCTGCTTGAGTCGTAAAGGTTATTCCTTCTCTCAAGCAGTATCCTTCCCTTGATATGTTGCTTTATATAGTCTTCAGGGATTATAAGGTCCAGCGATTCCCCTATAATATCACTCTCTTTATACCCGAAGGTATTTTCAGCTCCCCTGTTCCATCCAATTATAGTTCCGTTATAATCAATTGTAATTATGGCATCGTGTGCAGACTGAGCAACTGACCGGAATCGCTCCTCGCTTTGCTTTAATGTCTCTTCCGCATATTTTTGTTGAGTAATATCCCGTGAAATACCAAAGGTTCCTATGATCCTTCCTTCCCTGTTATAAAGGGGCAGCTTCATTGCATGGAACCACACAACATGGTTATCTTTCCTTGTAAGTTTTTCCTCCTTTATAACAGGCTCACCTGTACGCATTACAGTTTGTTCATCCTCAAAGGCTGCCCTTGCGGCCTCTTTGGTGAAAAAGTCAAAATCTGACTTACCGACAATCTGTTCCGGATCATCCAGACCGAAAGATAAGGCATGGGCCTTATTATTCCTTATGAACCTGCTGTTGATATCTTTAAAGTAGATATGATCAGGAAGATTATTCATAAGTGAATTGATGATCATCTGTTCAAGCTCCAGAGCTTCCTCGGTTTTTAAGGTAGAGGTAATATCCCTTGTAACATTAAGAATATGAAGTTCACCACCCAGGGTAATAAGGGAGGCAGTCATAATCCCATCAATAAGGTTACCGTTTTTCTGTCTGAAACGTGCCCGGAAATTATCAACACGCCCATCTTTCTCCAGTCTTTTCTTAAGTTCCTCCCTGTCCTCCGGATTTGCCCATATATTAATCTCAAGTGAGGTTCTTCCGAGTACATCTTCCTGTGTATACCCGGTGTTGACTTTGAAGCCCTCGTTGATTGAAATAAACAATCCGTCGGATAACCTGTTGATATTTACCGAATCAGGACTTGTCATAAAAGCGGTCCTGCACTTTTCCTCGCTTTCATTCAACCTTTTTTGAAGATCCTCAATCAGAGCTTCATTTTCGGAATTTTTTTGCTTTAGATTTTCATTAGAGTGCTGTAATGCCAGCAATTCTTTAATAACATCCTCTTTGGATACATTACTGTAGTTCTTCATTATGGAATAATTAAACCCTTGTATAACAGACAGGTTACATAATGTTCAGCTAAGCCAATCCTTAAAATCCCCATTTTAATGGATCAACAAGATATAAATTTCCGGAAAAAATTCAATGAATAGTCCGTATACTTTTGTAACAGGATAAAGTAACTTTCGTCATTTGTATCCGTGTCTTTGTTGGTTTATGATTATGCTGAATAATTATTCTTTTTACCTTTGCAAATTCAAAAGAGAAAGATGCAATACGATATTAAACCAGGCATTAAAGGCCTGATATTCGATCTTGACGGAACCCTTGCAGACACGATGCGATATCATTTTGAGGGTTGGAGAAAAGCCTGCCGGAAATACGGGACAGATATAGATACCGGTTTTCTCAGGAAACACACAGGCACCCCAGGGTGGATCATTGCAGATGAGATAATAAAGAAATGTGGTCTTGACGGTGTTGTTTCAAGGGAAAATATAATGGCGGAAAAATTATCTCAGTTTAACAGGGAGCAGCACAGGGTAAAACCTATCCCGGTGGTTGTGGATATTGTTAAAAAATACTATCGCATTCTGCCAATGGCAATAGGTACAGGAGGACACAGGGAAGCAGTTGAAAAGACACTTGAGATCACCGGGCTTCGTAAGTTTTTTGATATAATTATTACTGCCAACGATGTCGATAATGTCAAGCCACATCCTGAGACATTCCTCAAATGTGCAGACCTAATGAACATTGCGCCCAGGTATATAGAGGTCTTTGAAGATGGAGACCTTGGCCTTGAAGCTGCCCATTCAGCAGGTATGCAGGCTACGGATGTCAGGCCATGGTACGACTCAAGCTGGTAATCAGCAGGCCATCTCTCCTGCATTTTTCATTGCTGACAGCAGGTTATAGGCTCCCCTGAAGACAACACGTGTTACAGACAGATCAAATCCTTCCGGTAGTTTTACTTCGGTATAACCCGACGATGTTACTCCCTTTCCAACTTCCACCATCCTGAATTCCGTGAATGCCATACCCGACTCTGTCTTATCCCTTTCATACACAAAAATGTAATTTTTGTCGTCAAAACTGACTATGGCCTCAGAAGGCAGGGAGGTAACCAGGTTATCCGATTTGATAACAGAAGCGTTCACATACATGCCGGGCAGTACATTCTCACACATACTTTCAACAGCTGCATATATGATAAAGGTATTATCCTCTCCTATTGATTTACCGGTCCGGCTTACTCTGGCATGGTGTACCTCACTTTCATTATTTATATGGAAAACCACATCCTGTCCCTGTCTTACCTTATCTGCATCTTTCTCAAAGAGTGTAAGTTCAAGTAATAATTTCTTCCTGTTAACAACCTCAAACATAACATCAGCAGGGTTGATATATTTACCGGTATTTATCTTTACTGAAGTAATATAACCATCAATCGGAGAGGTAACATACACAGAACTGCTTATGTTGTCGGCTGTGAGTTTCGAAGGATCAATACCTATCAGCAGTAATTTCTGCTCATAGGACCTTACCAGCGCCCTTAGATTGTTATAGCCTACAGTAACCTCCTGAACACTCTTTTCAGAATAAACATCATCTTTATACAATTCGGAATGCCTTTTGAATTCAGCTTCAGCATAACTCAGGTTATTCCTGGCTTCAAGATAATTCTGCTGTATATCAACAAAATCAGGATTATCAACCACTGCAAGGACCTGTCCCCTCCTGACCTCATCACCTGGCATCATGGAAGTGTGTTTTATGAATCCTCCCATAGGCATACAAATGGTAGCCAAATCACCCGGGGCTACTGTAACCTTTCCATTTAGGGGTATTGTTTCACTAATATGATGCATTTCCACTTTGCCGAATTCAATATTCGCCAGCCTGGCCTGGTCATCTCTCAATTCAACAATATCGGGTGGAAGATTTTCTTCCTCCTCTGTTACGGAGGCTGTACTGTTTTTACAAGCTCCTGGTACGAATAGCATTACTATAAATACTACCGGCCATATACCAGCCGGTAACCAAAACCGTTTCCTGTTATACATTTGTGATATGTTTTTAGAAAATTTTCCCATATATATATTCTATTGATATTTCTGTCAGGTTATAATTGTTCAGGGCATCAAGATAGCTTTGCCTGATTTCCAGCGCCCTGTTTATAGTCAGAACATAGTCAAGGTAATCCAGAGCTCCTGCGGCAAAGCTCAGGTCTGCCTGTTTTATTATCATCTGAGCCTCGGGGACAGCCTGTGATTCATAATATCTAACTGTGCTGGAATATTTTTTCAGTTCATCAATTAACGAATGAAGTCTGCCGCTAAGTGTCTGCCTGTAATATTCAGCGTCTGTGCGTGCTGCCTCTTCATTTATCCGGGCTGCCTTTGACCGCGATACAAATTGGGGGAACCACAGGGTAAGGGATATTCCTGCCTGTACCCCGGCAAACCTGTAACCTGATCCAAAATCACGTACCCTACCGTCTGTTTCCTGGCTTCCTATCATAGTCTGGCTGAAGTATCCGATATTGAGGTCTGGCAGAGCATGATTTCTTTCGATTCTTTTCTGAATACCTGATATTTCAGCCTTCTGAACTATCAGACCCAGGTAAGGATTTCCATTGACAGCCATACTGTCAGAGGGTAATATAGTATCTATCTGTTTAAGGATCGTATCATAAGGAACAGGCAAAACCGGCATATTAAGAAGCACCATCATTTTATGGCTGTTAATAACAATATCTGACCGCACCTGAAAGAGCCTGTTGCCTATCTCCATACTTTGCGACCGTGCAGTAACCATTTCCAGCCTGTTGGTCTCGCCTGTACCGGCCCTCAGTTCAGCTGCTCTCCTGAATCTTCGGAAAAGGCTGTCCTGAAACTCCAGCAAATTCTTTTTCGAAAGCAGGTATACATGATTCCAGTATAATTGCTTGACCTCTGTTGCAGTCTGCAACCTGACAATATCATATTTTAACTCGCTGCTCCTTATATTTGCCTTTGCCAGCTTCAACTTATTGATATAGATAAAAGGCAGCTCAAAAGATTGGGTCACAAAGAAGCTGTTATCGTCGGTAAACGAATTGATCTGACCATATTGTCCGTCCACTGATGTTTTAGGAAGATCAAATGCTGCACCCTTCAGCGATTTTGAAGCGTCTGCGGACAGGCCGGCAGATTTTACAGCCAGGTTATTGTCCAGCGCTGTCTGGATTGCATCATGAAGGGTAAGAACCTTGGGGCCCTGTGCTTTTGAGACACCTGCAAATGAAGTTATTGCCGCAATAACAAACAACATAACGATTCTGTTCCGGCCAGGCTTTCTGAATCGTAGCCTCCGGTTACCGGAATAAAAAATAACATAAAAGACAGGAAGAACTATCAGGGTAAGTATAGTGGCTGTTATTAATCCACCTATTACCACTGTTGCCAGAGGTTTCTGAACCTCAGCACCTGCAGAAGTTGAAAGAGCCATGGGCAGGAATCCCAGCGAAGCAACAGATGCTGTCATAATTACAGGTCTCAGTCTTGTCTGTAACCCTTTCTTTACTCTTTGTGTTATGTCGGATATTCCATCGTTTTCAAGCCTGTTGAACTCGGCTATCAGTACAATGCCATTAAGGACAGCCACACCAAACAGGGCAATAAAGCCAACACCTGCTGAAATGGAGAAATTCATACCTCTAAGCCAGAGGGCGAGGATACCTCCAATTGCCGACATAGGCACAGTTGTAAAAATCAGAAGTGACTGTTTTACCGAGTTAAATGCGAAATACAGAAGAATAAAGATCAGAAGAAGTGCGATAGGAACAGCAATTAAAAGTCTTTTCTGTGCAGCCTCAAGATTTTTAAACTGACCACCATATGTGACATAATAGCCTGTTGGAAAGATTATATTCTTATCTATCATGGCACTTACATCACTGATAACACTCCTGACATCCCTGTTACGTACGTTGAATCCCACTGTTATTCTTCGTTTGGTATTCTCCCTCGACACCTGTGCCGGACCTGACTTAATAGCTATATCAGCCAGCTCGCTGAGTGGTACCTGAGGTCCGTAGGGAAGCGCCACTGTCAGATTTTTAATGTTATCTATACTTTTCCGGTAATCCCTGTCAAGACGGACAACCAGTCCGAAACGTTGTTCCTCATTATAAACCACACCAGCCTGTCTGCCCGCAAAAGCTGTTCGCAGGATGTTATTCACATCCCCTACATCAATTCCGTACTGAGCCAGCTTATCCCTGTTGTACTCCACATGTATCTGTTCGAGACCAGTGACTTTTTCCACATTAATATCTTCTACACCATCAACAGGTTGTATCAGTTTTTCTATTTCTGCAGCTTTTTCAGCCAGTGTATTAAGATCGTCTCCGAATATCTTAATCGCTATATCCTGTTTTGACCCGGTCATAAGTTCATTAAACCTCATCTGAATAGGTTGCTGAAACTCAAACTTAACACCTGCCAGGGTCACTAGTTTATCTTCCATCCTGGCAACAAGTTCTTCGCGTGTTTTAGCTGAAGTCCATTCACTTTTATCCTTCAGGGTTATAATATAATCACCTGTTTCCATCGGCGTTGGATCAGTGGGTATCTCCCCTGCTCCTATCTTACATACAGCATGTTTTATTTCCGGAAAATTTTCCAGAAGTATCTTATTTGCAGTTATCACCTTGTCAATGGTATTTGTTATTGACCCCCCCTGCAGGGTCATCACACCTGCTGCCAGGTCACCTTCCTCCAGCTGTGGGATAAACTCCCCTCCCAGGTGAGCAAACAGGATAAGGCTGAGGATGAAAATAATTATCGCAGAGACCGAAACAAGAGACTTTCTTCTGAGAGCAAAATCGATAGCAGGTTCAAATATTCTTTTCAGACTTGCTACCAGGCGATCAGAAAAATTTGGTTTGTGGGTGGTCTTCCGGCTCAGGAAGAGTGCAGATGCCATTGGAACATATGTAAGAGACAGGATAGCAGCACCTATCAGGGCAAATGTAACCACCTGGGCCATAGGACGGAACATCTTTCCTTCAATGCCGACCAGGGCCATAATCGGAAGGTAAACAATAAGAATAATGATCTGGCCGAATGTAGCAGAATTCATCATACGACTGGCAGATTCCCTGACATTCGCATCCATCTGTTCACGCGACAGAACAGCCATTCCCCGGTGATGATGCTTACTGGATGTTATCCTGTGTACCACGCTCTCCACTATTATAACGGCACCATCCACTATAAGACCGAAATCTATGGCACCAAGGCTCATCAGGTTTCCGGAAACACCGAAGATATTCATCATGGATACAGCGAACAACATCGATAAGGGTATTACTGAAGCCACAATAAGGCCAGCCCTGATGTTACCAAGCAGAATGACAAGTATAAATATGACTATCAGGGCACCTTCAATGAGATTCCTCGATACAGTATGGATTGCACGTCCGACAAGATCGGATCTGTTAAGATAGGGCTCTATCATCACCTGTTTCGGAAGTGACTGCTGTATCTCCCTGATGCGGGTCTCCACGTTATCTATGACTTCATGAGCATTGGCACCTTTCAGCATCATTACAACACCACCAACAGCTTCTGTTGTATCCACAACAAATGCCCCGTACCGTGTTGCATTGCCGTACCTTACTTCACCAATATCCCTTATTAGAACAGGTATACCTGATTTATCGTTCTTAATAACGATCTTTTCAATGTCTGCGAGTGACCTGACCATACCTATACCTCTGATAAAATAGGCTGTAGGTCTCTTATCGATATATGCGCTGCCTGTATTCTCATTATTCTTTTCCAGTGCTGTGAACACATCGCTCAGGGTCAGGTTCATACTCCTTAGCCTGTTGGGATTGACAGCCACTTCATACTCTTTAACAAATCCACCGTAACTGTTAATATCAGCCACGCCCGGTGTCCCAAGCATCTCGCGTCTAACAACCCAGTCCTGAAGTGTCCTGAGTTCCATCGGTGTATAGATATTTTCATAACCCTTTTCCACGGCCAGCCGATACTGGAATATTTCACCAAGACCCGTTGAAATCGGAGCCAGTGAGATCTCTGCAAGACCATCCGGTATTGATTCTTCTGCCTCTTTCAGTCGTTCAGTCAATTGTTGCCGGGCCCAGTAAATATCAATATTGTCCTTGAATACCACTGTAACCACCGACAGCCCAAGCCTTGATATAGATCGCAGTTCTATTATATCGGGTATGTTGGCAACAGCTACTTCAATAGGCGCTGTAATAAAACTTTCCACTTCCTGTACTGCCAGTGAAGGCGCCAGTGAAATAACCTGTACCTGGTTGTTTGTAATATCGGGTATGGCATCCACAGGCAACCTGCTAAGGGAATAGATACCCCATCCGGTAAGAGCCAGAACAAATAGCCCGATAATGAATTTATTCTTTATTGAAAATTTTATGATACTGTTTATCATCCTTATCCTGTTGATTATAATAATTTATACCAGCCTGCGTTTTTCAGGTAAATGACATGAGTCATCCTTGCAATACCCTGTACCGGTATGTTCAGGTAACTGTCCAGATTTCCTGCAGGAAAGTCATATCAATAAAAACTTCCGGGAAATGCTGATGCAGGTCTTACCGTGAAAGGCACCAGGATCTATGCAATGTGTATAACAATATAGGGAGGGGCCCTTAAAAGGCTTATGCTGCGGGTATACAGGCCGGGAATTGCTCCCCGTATTTCGAAGTGCCTGGCTGAGTTAATGCTTAAGTCAGGATGGTAAGGACCTGCTGAGGAGGTTAAGAGATCAAAGGTAAAATGAAAATAAGCAGAGAAAACAAGAGTTGATGCTTCTTCTGCGCTAAGTTCATTAAAGGCATGACAATGGATCGGAAAACCTTTATGATTCCCTGTCTCCCCTTTTGAATAGGGACATGTATCATCCTGACCGGGATTGATCCCGGCCAGGTGGTGATCATGTGGTATTATCATATGTGCAATAATTATAAGTACTGCAAGCAGAAGCGAGAAATGCTGAATTTTCCTGTTGATGTAAGACATCTGCTTTAGTGATTATTTATCGCACTTAATTATAAAATGGTAAATAAATCTGATAATTTCCCGTACTGTACTTATGCCAGTATCCTGGTACAAAGATTTGTTATGCTGGTCTGAATAGCCTTGAATGGATCACCTTTTTCTTCTGCATTATCCTGCTCAACAATAAGATACTTGTTACCTGCAAGTTTCCTTTCAGCCAATATCCTTTTGAAATCAATAACTCCGGCTCCTACAGGAGCAAAATCATCAGTATTGGTTTCGTAGAAAGGAGCCTCCTTTGTATACATATCTTTCATATGGAACAACTGGAACCTGCCGGGGTATTTCCTGAATATCTCAACGGGATCCTGGCCGGCTTTTGTAGCCCAGAAGAGGTCTAATTCCAGAGTGGTGAGATTCTTATTGAGGTCTTTAAGGAAAATATCATAATAAGGCACAATACCGTCAACTTTGGCAAATTCAAAATTATGACCGTGATAGCCAAAAGTGATACCCTGTTCCTTAAAAATCGGAGCAGCTACATTTATCCCTTTCACCAGCTTATGAAAATAGTCAATACTCCTGTCCTTAGCATCTACATACGGATGCATGCAATACTGAGCTCCCAGTTTGGCATGATCTTCAGCCATCATCTTAGCCTGTTCCGCAACATCTCCTGCAGGATCAATACCGGCATGACTGCTCAGAATTTCCATGCCAAGGTCATATACAATCTTTTTAAAATCAGCAGGCTCATAACCATAAAATTTACGATTGTTATAGTCTGCCAGTTCAACATATTTATACCCAATATCTGAAACCTTTTTAAGTGATCCCGGAACATCCTTTGCAATGGTTCTCCTGATAGTATAAAGCTGCAATCCTATACCGTAAGATTTCAGGTCAACAACCGATGATTCTCCAGCCAATGAATCCAGTGGCCTGATATTATTCCTCGAAATAACAAATGCGCCTAAAGCACCTGTTGCAGAAAGCTTCAGGAAATCTCGTCTACTTCTTTTTGTTTTCATGGGTTTACCAGTTAATATTAATTAATTATTTTTCGTTCCTCAATTAATATGAAAGGATAAAAATAATACAATAACTTTAAACTCAAAACAAATAAAATAAAGTTGACAGAGCTTGTAAAAACTGAAGATGGTTCCCATACACTTTTTGTCCCGGAGTTGGAGGAACATTATCATTCCATAAACGGGGCTGTGCAGGAATCGATGACGGTGTTCATAAACAACGGATTTAAATTCTGTGATGCAGATCCCCTGTATATACTTGAAATAGGATTTGGAACCGGTTTAAATGCCTTGCTCACTGCTGTTGAAAGCTGCAAGGGTAGCAGGAAGGTTTACTACAGCTCGCTGGAAAAATACCCCGTAGCCCCCGAAATGATCAACAGACTCAATTATTATGCGTTCAGTGGTGAAAAAGGAGGCGGAATTTTTAAAATGATACATAAGGCTGAGTGGGACAGGGAACAGGAGATCTGTAAAAATTTCATATTGAAAAAAATATACGGTGATCTGACCTGTGACTTTTTAACCGGTCGCTTTGATATTATCTTTTTTGATGCATTCGGACCTGACAAACAACCGGAAATGTGGACTTCCTCTATATTTAAAAAATTAACTTCAATAATGGTACAGGGAGGAATATTTGTCACTTATTCTGCCAAGGGAGATGTAAAAAGGAATCTCAGGGCTAATGGGTATAAGGTAACTCTTCTGCCCGGGCCACCCGGAAAAAGACACGTAATCAGAGCTATAAAATTGTAAAAATTATTTTTCTGCATGCTTTTTGCTTTTATCAAAATGTTATCTTAGCGGAAATTTTAAAAATTAAAAATGTATCGTATGAAAATCAAGGTATTAATTGTACTGACAGCTGTAATGGCTTTGATGCTTGGCTCTTGCTCAAATGGTATAAAAACTGCAAAGCTCAGGACGCAGGATGATTCACTGGCTTATGCATTTGGTATTGTAAATTATAATGCACTGACACAGGACAGCCTGATGCTGGATCCCGTGCTCGTTGCCAAGGCTATGGTGGACGGTAAGGAAGGGAAACCTCTGATGGAGGATAATATGGCTCGCACCTATATTATGACTTATATCAACAAGCGTGAATCGGCTAAACAGGAGAAACAGGCTCAGCTTAACAAGGAGATATATAAAGATTATATAGCTAAAAATGAGGAATTTCTTGCCAAGAACAAGGAGAAACCAGGTGTTATAACCACTGCAAGCGGGTTACAGTACAAAGTACTGAAGATGGGGACAGGTCCGAAACCTACTGCACAGAGCACTGTTAAGGTTAATTACGTGGGTACCCTAATTGACGGGACCGAATTTGACTCCACTGCCAAGAAGAATGAACCGGCCCAGTTCCCGGTATCAGGAGTGATACCCGGGTGGACCGAAGCCCTTCAACTTATGCCTGTCGGCTCCAAGTTCAAACTCTTTATACCTGCCAACCTTGCTTACGGAGCACAGGGTGTCGGTGATGTCATTAAACCTTATTCAACTCTTATTTTTGAAGTTGATCTCCTGGAAATAGTTAAATAGATATGGCAACAGCAGAAATACAGACACCAAAAGGTACCATGATGGTAAGCTTTTTCGAGAAAGATGCCCCTGGTGCTGTAGCTAATTTTATCTCTTTGGCAAAAAGCGGTTTCTATGACGGACTGGCTTTTCACAGGGTCATTCCCGATTTTGTGATCCAGGGTGGCTGCCCATATTCAAAGGATATGAGTGATCCCAGAGTTGGTACAGGCGGACCCGGGTACACCATAAAATGTGAACTTAATGGAGGAAACCAGTACCACGACAGGGGCGTATTGTCTATGGCTCATGCAGGAAGGGATACCGGTGGATCCCAGTTTTTTATCTGCCATAGCCGGGCAAACACCAAACATCTCGACAGGCAGCATACATGTTTTGGAAAGGTGTACGAGGGACTCGATGTTATCGACAGGATAAGGCAGAGCGATAAAATAGAAAAGATAATAATACACGAAGAATAAACAGAAATGGCTTTCGAAATTACAGGAAAAGTGATAGATATCTCACCTGTTAACCAGGTTAGCGATAAATTCAGGAAACGAGAATTTGTAATCGAGAAGAAAGAAACGGGAGGAACCGCAGTATTCATTGATTACATTAAATTTCAGCTGATCCAGGATAAGTGTGACCTGATTAACGATTCATATATGAATGAAGAGGTAAAGATATGGTTCAACCTGAAGGGTAATAAGTGGGAACGTGATGGTAAGGTGAATTACTTTACCAACCTCGATGCCTGGAAAATTGAAAAGGTGTCTTCTTCTACGGGGGAAACAGAAGTTCCGTCACATACCACCCTTGAAGATATACCACCTGAAATTGATGAATTAAGCGATTTGCCATTCTAATTATTATAAGATATAAGAGGCTGTCGTAAAAGTCCTGTTCAACCGCTAAGAACACAAGGAAGGCGCAAAGTCCGCCCTGTTGAAATTCCTGCCCGAATGAATGCGTTCAGGCAGGCTTTCAGGCAGACGTTCGGTCGGGCACACAAAGACAAAACCTTATAATTCAGTCTTTAGCGTTCTCTGCGTCATCCCGATAGCTATCGGCACGGGACTTTGCGATCTTGACGGTTATGGTTTTTAAACTTTTAAGACAGCCCCTTTGAAATTAATCGATATGAAACGCAGCATATTACTTTCAGCCTCACTGATCCTGCTTGCAGTGTCACAGCAACTGTTGGGACAATCAGATAACAGCTCCAGGATATTAATGCCATACAACAGGATGATACACCCGGCTGGCATCCAGGTATTTTTCGGAGATGCCTCAAGGGAAAACCACGCACTTGATGCCGCACTTTCTCCTGATGGTAAATGGCTGGCAGTCGAGGAAAGGTACAGTATTGTTTTCATCTCAACAGATGATAACAAGGTGAAATTTATTCTGAGGAATTTTGAAAACAGGATGGTTGGAGGTGGCATGAATACCTATTCAGGGATCACATGGCACAGTTCCAGGGATGGTCTCGAAGTATTCTGGAGCACTTCCGGAAGAGGAGGCAGCTCCTATGTTGTATCGGCAAAATGGGATGGCAAGACAGCTGCTTTCAACAGGATGTTTGGCTATAAACCTATAAACGGAGCCGCACTGGCCCTGCCTAACGAGATACTGATAACAAGGGAATCGAGGAGAGATTACCTGTATGTGGTTCTGAATGGTGATAACAAGGTGATCAAACAGGATCTTGACGGAGGTGATACAATCTGGATTGCCAATCCGGGTGTGGCACCGTACGGGTTGACCATGGCATCGGGAAAACTGTATGTTACCAACTGGGCCGGAAGATATCCCGACAGGAACGATAAACAGGTTGCAGGAGTCCCATGGGGACTGGCCAGGGTGAACAATGATGCGGGCGGAGCAACACGTGAGGGTAGTGTTGCAGTTATCAATCCTTCCACCGGGCGTATTATTAAAGAAATTATTGTCGGGTTGCATCCCAATGAAATAATTAGTGACAAAGTAGGTAAGTACGTTTATGTAACAAATTCAAACAGCGACAACATATCCGTAATCAATACTTCATCTGATAAAGTTGAAGAAACAATAAGTGTAAAGCTGCAGCCCGAGGTAAACACCTATTTCGGAGACTCACCTAATGGATTGTGTATCTCTCCCGACGGGAAGACATTATTTGTTGCCAATGGAATGGATAATGCTCTTGCTGTTGTAGACCTTGGAACAAAGGGACAGTCAGCAAACCAAAACAACAATGAAAAGATTATCGGCTTTGTACCGACAGGGGCATATCCCTCATCCGTCACTATGTCTGACAGGGGTATTCTGTATGTATCTAACCTTGAAGCTATAGGTGCCCGTATAGGTTTATACCACAGGGCCACAAAGAACATGGTTTATAATTCTCATAATATGCTGGCTTCCATATCTGTGATACCATTTGATACAAAAGATCTTAACGCCTATACTGATACCGTTTATGCTTTAAATAATCTCTCAAGGGCAACTCGGGGTCTTGAAACACCCAGAAAGGATGCACGCCCTTTACCGGTTCCGGAAAGAACGGGAGAACCTTCATTATTCAAACATGTATTGTATATAATTAAGGAGAACAGAACCTATGACCAGGTTCTCGGTGACATGAAAGAAGGAAACGGTGATCCGGGACTGTGTATCTATGGTGACAGTATAACACCAAATACTCATAAACTGGCAAAAGAATTCATCCTGCTGGATAATTTCCATGCATCAGGGAAATGCTCTGCAGAAGGTCATCAATGGACAGACGCTTCAATTGTAACTGATTATATTGAAAAAAATGTAAGGGCGTGGTTCAGGAGCTATGCACACGTACAAAATGATGCACTAGTGTATGCTCCGTCAGGATTCCTTTGGGATAATGCCATTAAAAACGGGAAATCTGTAAGGATATATGGTGAGGCATCTGTACCTGTGTTAAGGGAAAAACTTACATGGCCCGATGTTTATAAAAAATACAGGAGCGGGGAAAAGGTTGAATTCATGAATTATACTACAATCGAACCTGTAAAAGCAATTTTATCCCAGACCTATCCCTCATACGGCAATCATGATTTTTCAGATGCAATGAGGGCTGATGCCCTTATAAAAGAACTGCATTCGTACGAATCAATGCCGGGAGATAAACTGCCGGAAATGATGATTGTGGCACTTCCAAACGACCATACTGCCGGAATAAGGCCAGGATATCCAACCCCCAGGGCAATGGTAGCTGATAACGATTATGCCCTCGGGCGCATTGTGGAAGCATTTACAAAAAGCCGCTTCTGGAAAAACACGGTAATATTTGTTGTCGAAGATGATTCCCAGGACGGCTGGGATCATGTATCTGCTTACCGCACCGTCGCCCTGGTAATTAGTCCTTATTCAAGACTCCGGACTACAAATCATTCGTTCTATACCCAACCTTCGATGGTAAGGACTATTGAACAGATACTCGGACTGAAACCCATGAATATACAGGATGCCATTGCCAATAATATGTCGGACTGTTTTGGAAAAACCCGGGATCTGACACCATACAGACCAGTAAAAAACAAGGTACCGCTCGATGAGCTAAATCCGTCACTTTTTTCACTTAAAGGAAAGGCTTTGCATTATGCAAAAATGAGTATGTTACCCGAGTTTGACGGTGTTGACACTGGAAATGATGACCTTCTCAACAGGATACTCTGGTTCGCCGAAAAAGGGAATACACCGTATCCTGCAAAATATGCAGGAAAAAACACAAAAGTTGATTACGATGATGATGACGATTAACAATAGGTATTAAATATGAAGAACCCGCTTCTCCTTAAATGGAAGACCCCTTTTAACACCCCACCCTTCGGAACTTTAAATACCTCACATTTCAAGCCTGCAATAGAAGAGGCAATTAAGCATGCTGAAATGGAAATTAACGAGATTGCTGACAACAAAGAACCCCCTGATTTTAAAAATACAGTAGAGAGGTTGGAAACAGCAGGCGACATCCTTGGTAAAATAACCTCTGTCCTATTCAACCTTAATAATGCCGAGACAACAAAAGAGCTTCAGAAGGTAATACAGGAAGTATCTCCCGCCCTTACACGTTTTTCAAATGATATCACCCTGAATAATAAGCTCTTTAACAGGATAGCAGAGGTGTATGGAACAAGGGAAAGCAGTGGGTTGAATACTGAAAAAAGGATTCTTACGGAAAAGAAATACAGGAACTTTATACTTGGTGGCGCCGGTCTGAAAGAGGATGAGAGGAAAAGATTCAGGGAAATAACTGAAGAACTTGCAATGCTGTCTCTTAAATTTGAGGAGAATGTACTCGAGGAGACAAATTCATTCGAGCTTCATATAACTGATAAGAATGACCTGGCAGGATTACCCGACAGGGTAATTGAGATGTCAAAAATGGAAGCGGGAAAAAGAGATAAGGAAGGATGGGTCTTTACCCTTCATTTTCCCAGTTACATTCCTTTCATGCAATATTCTGCCAGCAGGGAACTCCGGGAAAAAATGCTGAAGGCTTATTCATCAAGAGCATTTAAGGGCAATAACCATGATAACAGGGAGAACGTAATACGCATAGCAAATCTTCGTCTGGAACTCTCAAATTTACTGGGATTTAACAATTATGCTGAGATGATCCTCGGAGACCGCATGGCTGATACCCCTGCCAAAGTTGAGAGTTTCCTTGAAGACCTTTACAAAGCCTCCCGTCCTGCAGCCTTCCGCGACTTCAACAGGATAGAGGAACATGCTGCAGGAAACGGCTTAAAGGAGAAGCTGGAACGGTGGGACTGGGCTTATTACTCAGAAAAACTAAAGAAAAAGCTATATAGCATAGACGATGAGATTCTCAAACCTTATTTCAGGCTTGAAAATGTCGAAAAGGCTGTTTTTGACCTGGCAGGCAAATTGTATGGGATAAAATTCATCAGGAATACAGAGATACCTGTTTACAATAAGGAAGTAAAAACCTTTGAGGTTTATGACAGCGATAATTCATTCCTTGCAATATTATATACCGATTACCATCCGCGACCGGGGAAAAGTGGAGGAGCCTGGATGACCACTTACCGTGATCAGAAAAGGACATATGGAAAAGACGTAAGACCATTGGTATCAATTGTTACCAATTTTTCCAGGTCTACAGAAACAGCACCTTCGCTCCTGTCCTTTAACGAACTGACAACATTCCTTCATGAGTTTGGTCATTCGCTGCATGCCATTCTTACAAAATGCAGTTATGAAAGTCTTTCGGGTACCAGCGTAGCGCATGATTTTGTTGAGCTTCCCTCCCAGTTTATGGAGAACTTCGCGTATGAAAAAGAGTGGCTAGATTCCTGGGCCGTACATTATATAACCGGTAAAAAGATACCGGAGGAAACAATAAAGAAGATCAGGGACGCATCTGTTTTCAATGAAGGTTATGCCTGTTACAGACAGCTAAGTTTCGGATTCCTCGATATGGCATGGCATACCCTGACTGCTCCTGTGAGTAAAGATGTGAATGAATTCGAAAAGGAAGCCATGAAAAGGACAGAGCTCTTCCCCCCGGTCAAAGGGCTTAACCTTAGTGTTTCCTTCAGTCATATCTTTGGCGGAGGATATGCTGCCGGTTACTATGGTTACAAATGGGCTGAGGTACTTGATGCTGATGCTTTCAGCCATTTCACAGAAACAGGCATCTTCAATAAGGAAACAGCGGAATCATTCAGGAAAAACATACTCGAAAAGGGAGGAACAGAAAATCCATTATCCCTCTATGTAAAATTCAGAGGAAGAGAACCTTCTATCGATCCGCTTCTGATAAGAAGCGGCCTGAAACAATGATTCCCGGACCATACAGGCTGACTTTCCGGTATGGATCCTGCCTGACCCCTGTAACATAAACATTGGGCTGTCATTATATTCAATTAAATCAGAAAAGTATAAGGATTGTATATGGAAGAAATCCTGGTAGGAAATTTTTAAAACTTGAGTTATATTTACCTGTAATTCAGGTTGAATTTACAGTAGGCATAATACACTATTAATGAATATAATACCCTTACCAAGATGATTCTTTTCTTCGAAACTCCTTCCAAATTAATAATAGCTGTCGGTACTTCAAAAGCCCCCGGGCAGGAAGACATTGAAAAATTAATCTGGCTTTTTGGGAATGCCACAGTGTTGAAATCTGAAAAGATCACTGGTAATTTTATAGGACCCAGGAAGGAAATGATTACTCCCTGGAGTACCAATGCTGTTGAAATAACTCAGAATATGGGTATTACAGACATAAGCAGAATTGAGGAGTTTTACCCGGTGGATAGCAATAAAGCCTTTTATGATCCTATGCTTCAAGCCTTTTACCCCGGAATAAGCCAGGAGGTCTTTACTATTAACAGGGATCCGGAACCGGTTTTGTATATTGATGATATTGCAGATTATAACAGGCAGGAAGGACTTGCCCTCAATGACGAAGAAATAAAATACCTGGAGGACTTAAGCAATACAATAAGAAGAAAACTTACTGACAGTGAGGTTTTTGGCTTCTCACAGGTCAATTCAGAACATTGCAGGCACAAAATATTTAACGGTACATTCATAATCTCAGGAGAAGAGAAGCCGGCTACCCTGTTCCAGATGATAAAACTAACAACCAGCACGAATCCCAACAAGGTTGTTTCAGCATATAAAGACAACTGTGCTTTCCTGGAAGGGCCTGTTGTTGAACAGTTTGCGCCACTCACACAGGATAAGTCAGATTATTTTCATACCATCAATTTTAAATCTGTGCTGTCACTGAAAGCAGAAACCCATAATTTTCCCACCACAGTTGAGCCATTTAATGGTGCCTCAACAGGTACCGGCGGAGAGATACGGGACCGCATTGCCGGAGGTAAGGGGGCCTTCCCTATCGCCGGCACAGCCGTATATATGACATCATACCCCCGGCCCGACGGAGGACGCCTATGGGAAAAAGCTACAAAACCAAGGCCCTGGCTTTATCATACACCTGAAGATATACTTATTAAAGCTTCAAACGGAGCCAGCGATTTCGGAAACAAATTCGGACAACCTCTTATCTGCGGATCGGTCCTCACTTTTGAACACGCCGGGGATAATAAAACATATGGCTTTGACAAGGTGATAATGCTGGCCGGAGGTATAGGACTGGGGAAAAAAACAGACAGTGAAAAAGACATACCGGGTAAAGGAGACATGATAGTCCTGCTGGGAGGTGACAACTACAGGATCGGCATGGGAGGTGGGGCTGTTTCTTCGGTAGATACCGGGAAATTCGACAGTTCTATAGAGCTTAATGCAGTACAAAGGGCCAACCCGGAGATGCAGAAGAGGGTTTACAATGCTATTCGTGCGCTGGGCGAATCCTCTGATAACCCGGTCGTTTCAATACATGATCATGGTGCCGGAGGCCATCTTAACTGTCTTTCAGAACTTGTTGAAGCAACTGGAGGAAGAGTGGATATCAGCAAACTGCCTGTTGGCGATCCGACGCTTTCTGCAAGGGAACTGATCGGTAATGAATCCCAGGAAAGAATGGGACTTGTGATGAAAGAGAAGGATATAACTGTCCTTCAGAAAATTGCAGAAAGAGAAAGAGCCCCGATTTATGTTATAGGAGAAGTTACGGGAGATAACCAGTTTACTCTTGAGAACCCGTCAACAAATGAAAAACCTGTTGATCTTGCACTGGTCTCTTTATTCGGGGATCCGCCAAAAACTATTATGAATGATATTGCAGTCAAAAACAGCTTCAATAAACTCATTTATAGCAATGAGAAGATCTATCAGTATGCCGAGCATGTAATGCAGATTGAAGAGGTAGCCTGCAAAGACTGGCTGACAAACAAGGTTGACCGTTCAGTAACAGGAAGGATAGCCAAACAGCAATGTGCCGGACCTCTCCAGCTTCCACTGAATGATTTTGGAGCTATTGCCCTTGATTACCGTGGCAGAAAAGGAATGGCTACCTCCCTGGGACATGCTCCAGCTGCAGGACTGATAGATCCGGCCGCAGGATCTGTCCTTTCTATAGCCGAGGCACTGACAAATATTATCTGGGCACCGCTTACCTACGGTATGCAAGGTATATCGCTATCTGCAAACTGGATGTGGCCCTGCAAAAATGAAGGAGAAGATGCCAGGCTTTATGAAGCTGTAAGCGCAGCGAGCGAATTTGCTATCGCACTGGGAATAAATATACCAACAGGTAAGGACAGCCTTTCGATGACCCAGAAGTACAACGGCAATGTGGTATATTCACCCGGGACTGTCATTATAACGGCCTCAGCAGAGATAAGCGATCTCAGGAAGACAGTTGAACCAGTAATAATAAATGATCCGGATACCGGTCTTCTTTATATTGATATGAGCCGCGACAGCCTGAAGACAGGAGGAAGCAGCCTGGCTCAGGTACTGAACGGGATAGGTGATGAAGCACCTTCCGTAAAAGACCCTGTTTATTTCAGAGAGGTGTTTGATGCAATACAGGAACTGATATCAGGGGATAAAATACTATCCGGTCATGATATATCAGCCGGTGGAATGCTGACAACACTGCTTGAAATGTGTTTTGCAAACGTTGACGGAGGACTATCGATAAACCTCTCAGCTATGGACGAAGAAGATACTGTGAGGCTTCTATTCAGCCAGAATCCCGGTATCATTATACAGGTTAAGGATGAGGATGAGATAGCCGAGACACTGCTTGAGAAAGGTATCTCATATCTTTCAATAGGCCATCCCGTGAGTGGCAGATCAATGCAGGTTGTTAACGGAACCGGTTCCTATACCTTCAACATTGACCAGCTTCGTGACAAATGGTACCTTACCTCCTACCTCCTCGACAGGAAGCAATCGGAACCTGAATGTGCACTGGAAAGATTCAAACACTACAAGGAACATTCCCTCAATATAAACACAGGTGATTTTACCGGTACTTTCAGGTCATTGGGAATAACTCCGGACAGACCCGGGCGTTCTGGAACCAAAGCTGCAATAATAAGGGAGAAGGGTGTCAATGGTGACAGGGAGATGGCATATGCCCTCTACCTTGCCGGGTTTGACGTGAAGGATATACATATGACCGACCTGATTTCGGGGAGGGAAGATCTTTCAGACATCAGCATGATCGTATTTGTAGGCGGTTTTTCAAATTCTGATGTCCTGGGATCCGCGAAAGGTTGGGCAGGAGCTTTCCGGTATAACGAAAAAGCAAGAATATCACTTGAGAACTTTTATAAAAGGGAAGATACCCTGTCACTTGGTGTATGTAACGGATGCCAGCTAATGGTTGAACTGGGACTTGTTTATCCAGACCATAAGGAACAGCCAAAATTACTGCATAACCGCTCACACAAGTTTGAATCAGGTTTCCTGGGAGTAAAAATACTCAGGAATAACTCTGCTATGATGGCCAATATGGAAGGAATGGAACTGGGAATATGGGTTGCACACGGTGAGGGACAATTCAGCTTTCCCTATCCGGAAGATAAATATATGATACCTCTGAAATATAGTATACATACCTATCCTGCCAATCCCAACGGATCGGATTATGATGTTGCAGGCATTTGCTCTCCCGACGGAAGACACCTTGCTATGATGCCCCACATGGAAAGAGCTTATTTCCCATGGCAATGTGGTTATTACCCGTCTGACAGGAGTAACGATGAGGTAACACCCTGGATCAGGGCATTTATCAACGCCAGGGAATGGATAAAGACAAAAAGAAACAGCACTGAAGGATGATTCTCTAACCGTCGCCAGGTCTTACTCCGGTTATCTTAATGAGTTATTGGTTTCAGGACCACAGACAACATCCTCGTTGAGCCAATTGATGTATTCTGGTCTGCTTTTGGCTGAATACCATCGCTTATAACCTGAACATTATATTCCCCCGGATTCTGTATATAAAGAGATCCAAGGAAAGAATCAGTCTTGTAGAAAGGATAAACAACATCCCCTGCATTATGAATAACTTTGTCACATTCGGGATGTGCTTCCAGCCTGTTGTCCTGGAAATTGAATTTTACCAGGCTCTGGTAATGCAGGTTGGTTGTATCCCTTGTGGCGCTTGACAACCACACATCATACCTTCCCGATTTTGATACAACCACATTCCACTCAGCAGTATTGCTTGAGGGATTCGTCCTATCACTGTAACAGGCAGCATTATCCACCTTGAGAGCAATAGTACCATCGCTCTGTTGCACAATACGATTTCGGGCTGAATCATCAGCCGTATCATCCTTGACTCCATTGTTATGACAGGAAGATAATATCCCTATTCCTGCCACCATCAACAACACAAAAATATTCCTGTACATATTCGTTAAATATTAACTTGATTATCTCTTAAATAACGATCCAAATAAAATTTCAGTATAACCAAACGTATAAAAGACAAATTAAGTTCATTATTTGTTATAAAAACAGGGGTAAAACAGGAAATTTATAAACAGTTAAATGGTTGCCTGTTAATAAAGTAAGTATGTATTGACCCTAGGATATATTTGCAAGTTCCTTTATTGACCTTAGTTGTTTGCTCAGGTTCCTTCTCACAGAATGTTCCATTAATGCCTCTGCGACTATCTCCGAGATGTCAGATACCCTGGTGCTGGTTACAGGAGCCAGCGTCTTCTTACATAGAGGACAGGCTGTAGCAAGTATATCCGGATCATTCCTTGTCAGAAGAGCAGCCGCGTCTCCGGCTATCTTATGTCGCGATGATGTATCTAACTTAATATTACCCAGGCTTCCGCCACAGCAAAGTGAATTTTCATTGTCATATTTTGTTTTCTCAAGACGTGAGACATGCTGTAACACTGCCCTGGGTTCCTCGTAGACCCCTGAACCTCTTCCCAGGTCGCATGGAGTATGATAGACAACTCTTTTTCGGAGAAATCTCATTTTAACCGATCCTTCATCAATCAGCATCTTAATAAACTGGCTATGATGCAACACTTCAACATCGAGGTAATAACTCTCATTAAAGACCTTATAGCAGATCGGACAGGAAGTGACCAGGGTATGAGCTCCCGATTTCCATATCTGCTGGGAATTGAAGTTGATGAGCTCCCTTGCTTCCCTTTCCTGGCCGGCAAGCATCAGTGGACGCCCGCAGCATACTCCTCCCTCTTCGTCCATAAATCCGTAACTCACACCGGAAGCTTCAAGAATTTTAATCATCGAATTTTTTATCGAAGGAGTCAGGTGTGTCATACAACCTGCGAAGTAAAGTACATCAACCTTTTCAGGCTCTTTCTCAGGAAGAAAGCTATATGATGGTAAGCCATTGGGTCTCTCGGGTAATGTCAGAGGTTTCTTCCTGAAGTAACCCCTGTATACATTACTGTAATGTGAATTGCTGTCGCCTGATCTCCTTTCAATCATCCTTATTGGTGACAGTTCCAGGCCAACAGGGCATTTCTGATCGCATCTGCCGCACATCAGGCAGTTATATGCTATATCTGTTACATCATCATTTCTTTTTATACCCTTAAGAAGGTATGTCGATTGCATGTTTGTAATGCCGGCCGAAAAATTCATCTGGCAGGCATCAATACAAATTCCGCATGAAGAACATGAATGGATCTGCACCTCTGTATAGGATCCCGCCTTATCACCTGTCCTGATGCCCGAATTACGCATAAAGATCAGGAATAGTTCCGTTGGAATATGCATATATCGTGTAATGGGCAGTAACACAAAGAATACTCCCAATGAGAGAGAATAGAGCCACCAGAACGGGTAAGCCATTTGCTGTGCCGGAAGGAAGGAGGCGAGCCAGTCCCCCAGGGAACCAGTTAAAAAACTGCCAGTTCCATAAGCGCCACAGGTGAAACTTTCAGCCAGCAGCCTGCTTGGGAATATCAGCCATAACGAGGTAAGGGCCACTTTATCGGTCAGTTTCAGTTTTGTGGTTTTCTTCATACCAACGATCCGCGAATAGAACCTCTTTATAATGGCAAGCAATAATCCCGATAGAATAAATGCCAGGATGAAATCCATTAAAAAACCATAGAATTTTTCAAAGCCCATCCTTCCGTGTTCAGGATTAAAGAACCTGAAAAAAATTGCCTTGTATGGCGCATTAAGATGGCTCGTGCCGAAAACATCAGCTTCTATGGTACCGAAAAGAATAAGGAGGAACCATCCGAAAGCAAGGCTCATATGCATATACCCGAGACGGAAGTTGGATTTAAGTATTTTCCTGTGTATTAGGCTCTCGAGAAATATCTCCTTAAGACTTGCACCAAAGGCTCTTCCGAAGAAACCGCGCTGTAACCTGAGCTTATCAGGTCGCGACAGCTCACGGAACCACACGACACTCCTCGCTACAGCATAAATAATTATGAAGTATAATCCTAAATTAAACGGTATTACAAACGGATCAAACTGCATGATTATCAAACATTTGAAATGCCTCCTTAGCCAGGAAGACAATATTACGGGTATTTACACCCCTGGGACAAACCAGGGTGCATTTGCCACACAACATACATTTCCTGATGTTCTGTCTTACCTTTGCATTCTCGCCTCTTTTCATCAGGATATGAAGTTCCCTCAGACTGAATTCTGTAAAATTTCCGGTTGTGCAGGTCGCGGTGCATCCTCCGCATTCAATACATAACCTGAAACTGGGTTCCCTGCTGTATATATATTCGGCTATGCGCTTATCATTCGCCTCATAATCGATCTGCCTGCCTTTTGATAATGTGAATCCGAAATCAGCCATCTGCATACCATTATTGTTTTAAGTATCCTATCACTTCAGTTACAGCAGCCCTGGCATGAGAAATTGTATCAGTAATATTCATGGGGGCGGTACAGGATCCGGCATAAAAGACACCGTCAATGTTACTCAGGTTACTTCCGATATGATAGTCCCTGACCCTGAAAAACCTGTTTTCACCTGTCTCCAGGCCCAGCATGCTGCCAATACTCTGGCTGCCCCGGGATATCTCCATTCCTGCCATCAGGACAAGCATATCCAGTTCCATCTTCAATGGCCGTCCCGCCAGAGTATCTTCTACCTTGATGATCAAGGAATTATCTATCGACTCCCCTGCTTCAGATACTTTACCCCTGATGAAGCTTATCCCGTATTTTTCCTGGGCCTCCATATATAGTTCCTCGTACATCGCACCGGCCATCCTTATATCCATATAAAAGCAAAAGACCCTCGATTCCGGGAGATGTTCCTTAATCTCTATTGCCTGTTTAACTGCTGTCACACAGCACAATTTTGAGCAATACAAGTTACCAGACTTCTCATCCCTCGAACCTACACAATGCACCATTCCTATTCTCTCCGGTAACTTTCCACCGGTGGTCTTCAGGTCCCCTTCCCTGAATTTACGTTCAAGATCGGCTGATGTTATAACATTATCATAAATACCGTAACCATATTCCTCTTTCCGTTCACTTTTAAAAAGGTCAAAACCGGTCGCTACTACAACAGCTTTTGAATAAAAAATATCACCGTCACTTGATCTGAGTATGAAACCATTTTTATCTTTTCTTGCATCTTCAAGGTTTATACCTTTCAGGAGGTCCAGGTTTCCATTGACTTTCAAAGATTCAAGGTACTGCAGTACCTCGCTCCCCGGACGCCTGTCGGGAAATAGATGGTACCAGTTTGTGACATGACCTCCCGTTACTTCATTTTTTTCAAGAAGAATAACCTTAAGACCTGCTTCTGCAAGCCTGCCGGCTGTTTCCATTCCGGCAACCCCGGCTCCAACAACAATAACATCAGAGTTCATTATCAGGCATTAATAAGGTTTTTCGGAACCGGCATCTGACGACCATCCCCGGTTTTAAACTTATCCGAACTGTCATACTCTATCCCCAATTTATCAAGAAGAGGTTCCGATTGTACCATATGATACTGCAGGCCAAGGTCCCATGGGTTATAACCAAGTACAAGTCCTGCAAGTTCCTCATATGTGAGAACCGGGATAGACTCTCCGTTGATCCCGTAAGTGGTACCTTCCATCTCCTTGATGGTATATTGCCATCTGTCCATGAACATGTTGCATCCGGGACAGTTGGTGATCACCACATCAGGTTCGTATGGCTGCATTGAAGCAAATTTCTTGGCAGTGTTTGAAACAGAGTATCCCCTGTTGGCCTGAACAAGGTATTGCCTGAAACCAAAACCACAGCAATGCCTTCTCTCAGGATAATCAATCACCTGGCCGCCCCAGGTTTCTGCCATACCACTTAACACACGAGGAAACTCTGCTCCTCCTACTCCCGATTTGGGAAACATTTTTGCATAATGGCACCCGATATGTTCCACAATCTTCAGTGGCTCTCCTGTCTTTTTATTTACCAGCCTGTTTTTAGCCCTGGCAGCTATTTCATCCCTGAACTTGTAGATAATGTCGCTTGTATGAGCCATATTCTCAGGTATATCAAATTCTCTGCCCGTGGCTTTGAAAAGGTATTCTCTTGTTTTTTCAAGCTCCTCCGGAATATGCTTCCATGTCTCAAGGATTTCTGTATATATGCCGAAGGAGGTAACGCACGATATTGCAATGTTTTTATATCCTGCCTCCTTCATCAGTGCAAAATGCCTTGCAACAACAGTCATGATGGTCTGGGAAGGAACAATGTCGCTATGATAACCTATACCCGTACAGGTGGTATGTGATGGATTTTCAAAGACATCCTTACCCAGAATATTACGCATCATGTGAAGAAAAAACTGCTCAGAACCGGGGAAAAAACTCTGTCGAATGCATGACCGCACATAGAAAAAATGGTCGTCCGCTATTTCTTTCTGATAGTCTGCCCATATCTTTTTTTTACCTTCCTGCTTCATCCTCTTCCGTTTTTTCGTGAGCTGTATGATGACCGTTATTAGCTGTATATACCTCGATAAAATACTCATTATCTATGCCTTCCCTGCTGAATTGGATTCCCATTTCGGCAGCCTTTTTTTCGGAATGCTTTTCAATATCATCAAATAATTCGTTGCCTCCTGTTACCTCAAATATATTCTTCAGTTCTTCAAGAGCATCATCAGGTATCTTCCTCAACGGACCGGTACTTTCACCGTCTGCCTGACCTCCAAGCCTTTTAAAAATATCGTCAGTATGTTCAAGCATATAATCCCATATTGGCCCCTGCTCGGGATGCATCTCAGGATGCACTGCATAGGCAGCCACACAATAACCATATTTGAAAATATTTTCACCGACGGTCCTCTTTATAGCCAGTTGCTGACGGCCTTTTTCAGATTCGGTAAAATAACCGAGCTTCTGGGAAAGAGTTCGTAATGCCATTATGATATAACCCGGTGTATTACCCCTCGGGCACCTGGTTTTACAGGAAAGACATTCGCCGCAATACCAGATGGTTTCCGATTTAAGAAGCTTTATAAGTTCATTATTGTCCCTCCTCTGAACAATATCCACGATCTTCCTGGGATCATAATCGTAAAATTCCGCTGCAGGACATATTGCCGTGCACACTCCACAGTTCATGCACGCTTTCATCCCCTCTTCGAACCGAACATCCTTCTGAAGCAATCCGACTATATCTTCCATTGTCACAATAATCAGTGTTTTGTAAGACTATTAGCACAAAAATACCTTCTAATCAATTAGAAGGAAAGAAGATTAAAGCCTATTTGAATAGGGGTATTTATACTTAGAAAACAGGATGAAGAGTAATTTAGAATGACATCCCCCGGCTATTGTAAGATTACAGAGAGGGGCACGGAGTTCATTCAACTCGGATTTGTAGTCCCTGCTAAAATAACGGACCGTGACCTATTTCATCTTTGCTTTAAGTTCAACAAGTTTCAACACATTATCAACATCTTGTTCACAGGTGATCCTGATAGTTATTGGTCTGATCTTTCCATACCTGTGTGCCGTCCTGAAGCCGTCTTTTATCTCTGTAGTAAGGTCGCTGTTCTCTATAAAGGGTTCCGCCTTGTCGCCGAAATAAAAAGTTATTCTGAAGGTCTCCGGAATGACGGACAGCCAGAAGATGGTTTTCTTTTTCTGAACCATCTTGAATAACCATTGCTTGCCATCATTGTAATAATTCCAGTTACCGGCGATATTACTAAAATTACCAGACAAATAGTCCATAATCCTGTTCCAGTGCTCCTTATTGTTACCGATCAGTGAAAATATATATTCATCTGTGGGAAGGACATTTCTGTCCGACAAAATTCCCTTTTCCGGTTCAGCCATAAATAAAGTAATTACTAACTCATTATTTTTTACCTGCTGCCAATTCAATAGATTAAGATCAGTTCAGGTTTCTCAGGTTAAGTACAGCTTCAGGAGAGTGCTTATGAATAATCTCAACCGTTGTACAACCGTCCATATCAGGACATTCAGCACATGTACTGAAACCTTTGGATCTGACACATTTAATTATCTGGCATTCACTGATATGAGCCAGCTTAACCCCTTCCATTCTGCATCCTGTACAATTGATCATCTCCGGTGTAATGCCGGATGCATTATAAAGAACAGTCCATTTTTCAGCAGTAGATCTTCTGAGCTCATCATCGTCGGTGATGGTTGCTATCCTGGCTTCACAGGTGGCACAGTTCAGACCGCAACAAGCTATTAGTTTATCCATATTATATATTTTTTCCGGTTACCTGCCTGGTTTTGATTAGTATATGATCATTTATTCCCTATCAATTTACGAAAATTATTAATATATAAACAGCATGCTGAAGAAATTGTATAAATTGTCGTGTAAAATCCAAAGACACCTTCCTATGAATAAACAATACCTGAAAACACAGCTTATAATTATTACGCTGATTGTTTTATTTATTGCCACAGGCTCATGTACAAGTCACAAAACTGTAAGCCTCGAATCTCTTCTCAAAGAAATGACCAACCGGGACAATCTTACAAGGCTACCGTCGCCATGGTACAGTCTCAGGCAGTTCAGCAGTTATGACCGTAAGACCATATCACCGGGAAAGCCGGGCTGGTTTGCCAATGATGACTATACCCAGTTCATTGGAGTCGATTCATCGCAGGGCAGAAGAGAATTTATTATGTTCGATGCCGATGGTCCCGGAGCTGTGGTAAGATGGTGGATGACATTTGCAGGATCCGGAGCCGCCTCTGGTACTGTAAGGATTTACATTGATAACAATCCTGTTCCGGTTGTGCAGGATAGTATCACAAGGGTCCTCAGCGGACATTTACTGGCCGGTGCACCCCTGAGTTCATCTGTTGCTCCCGAAACGAATATTAAGATGAGAGGTCATAACCTTTACCTTCCATTGCCCTATTCCGTCCACTGCAGAATAACGTACCAGTGCGATTCTGTAAAGATCACTTCAGATTCAAGAAAACCAAGCATATATTATAATATCTGTTACCGTACCTATGAAAAAGGAACCACGGTCAGATCGTTTACGATGAAAGAACTGGAAGATGCAGGGGACCTGGTCAGGAAAACAAATGAAATTCTACTGGAGCCTGATATCACAACTCAGGGTAAGGAGACTGAAACCATCAACAGGAGTTTAACAATTGCAGGGTCAGATTCTGCCGTCATCAGTATTGATAAAAATAACTCGGCTGTAAGCAGGCTCAAATTAGACCTTTCAGATCCCGACAGTGAATATGCATTACGATCTGTCGTATTGAAAATGTCATTTGACGGATTTCGTACAGTATGGGTGCCTGCCGGCGATTTCTTCGGCACAGCTTATAAAAGGACCTCTTCAAAAACATGGGAAAGCAAGGCAGACACACTTCATAACATGGAGTCATTTTGGCTGATGCCATTTCGAAATAATTGTACCATATCAATAATCAATTATGGCAGCCAGCAGGTAAAGGCTGATCTGACAATAACAACCCGGGATTACAGATGGAAAGACAATTCCATGTATTTTGGTGCATCATGGCACGAATATCATCATATCAAAACGGCGGGATCGCAGTTAACAGGAGGTACCGGCGAACACCGCGATATCAATTTCGTGGATATTAATGGGGAAGGTGTATATGCAGGAGATGCGGTAGCAGTGTATAATACCGTTGAAGCGTGGTGGGGAGAGGGAGATGAGAAGATATATACTGATGGAGAATCCTTTCCTTCGAGTATAGGAACCGGAACGGAAGATTATTACGGCTATGCGTGGTGTCGTCCTGAATTATTCAGTCATCCCTTCATTGCACAACCCAGTGGAAGTGGAAATTTTCATGCCGGTCTCACAATAAATATGAGGTATCGCGACCTTGACGCCATACCTTTCAGGTCTTCTATCAGGTCAGATATTGAATTATGGCACTGGCTGCCTGCTGTTATCAATTATGCCCTGACAGCCTACTGGTATGTAAAGCCTCCTTTTTATATAAACATTAAGCCTGATCCTGGAGCTGTTGCTCTCCCGCTGCCTTCTGAAAAAGGCATATAATATGAATGAAAAGATAATATCAGCTATTTTCCGTTCTTTTGCTCCATCAGGGAGGTAATACTTCCGTACCTCCATACCTTTAGCATGATCTTAACAAAGAACATCATCTGTGACAATACCAGAAAAAGAAAAACCCCGCTTCCTTTAACAGGGGAATATGCCGGTAGAACAGAAAGTACAAACCATCCGAATAAAGCCTGCACAGCCAACAACACAATCATAGCGGGCATGGATAAGAAAAAAGTTCTGAATGTGCGTCCAAAACCAAATCCGATAGCCCTGAAGGATCCGTTCCTGGTGTTTGACACCTGCCAGGCACGTGCATAATCGGCTACAAGTAAGAGTATCGTTGTTACAAATAAAAATACATATAACGATATCATTACCGTTCTCAGTATGGTACCGTCATCAACTGCATCCGACTGACTGATAATTGAAACAGGCAGAATGATCACAAGGAATATAACAGCAACGAAAATTACACTCATAACAGAGTCTATAACCAGGAATGACCAGAAGTTCCTGGCTGAATCGCCTAAAAAATCCCTGACCCGGAATTTATCTTCAGAATTTTTAATGTTTTGAAAGATCCCTCCTGTGAAAAACACATTCAGTATAAACCAGACCAGAATGGCCATAACAAGTCCACCCGAGATAAATGACACAATACTTTTCAGAACAGGCCCGAGATCAGAAAAAACCTCCAGACGAATACCATGTGCCAGTCTCTCCGTTATCATACTGTCTGAGAAACCGGCCATCAGTGCCTTTTTTACCGGTATTGCCACCAATCCGGCTGTGAGAAGGGATGAAAACCATACAAGGAGGACACCTTTCCAAATCTTCATGGATCGTAGTGCTGAATATTTAAATGCAATAAGGATTTTCATATGATGGTATATTAAAGTGACAGGAAGTTAAGAAAGAACTGGATGAAAGTTATGAATTTATCTGCCAGCTTACGCTCAGGTACCCTGTCAGGATCAACAGTCTTTGAATTGTTAATATAATTTACATCCATGGTGATCTTATAATCAGGGTCTATTTTAGCCCACAGCACCTTGTATTTTCCGGTGTAGCTGAAATCCTTTGTCCTGCTTTTTCCATCCCACTTCTCAGTTACTTCATGGCCATCGGAAAAATGTACAAGTATTTCCTCCGGAAGCATCACATCCCCAGTCCTTTCAAGTTG
>Ga0307440_1000116_pt1 | contig 34370 bp, 28 predicted proteins | sample SalMarWE160410MG_FD_202150 | JGI IMG/M metagenome (GOLD analysis project Ga0307440, IMG submission 202150) | Salt marsh sediment microbial communities from the Plum Island Ecosystem LTER, Massachusetts, United States - WE1604-10 | ecosystem: Environmental > Aquatic > Marine > Intertidal zone >...
CAAACGTCAGCAGGGGCGGCGCATGTACGCGGCGCAGACCAGCCACCTGCCGCTCAAGCTCAACATGTCGGGTGTTATTCCGCCCATCTTCGCTTCGAGCATCATCCTGTTCCCGGTCACGCTTGCGGGTTGGCTGGGGCAGAGTTCGGGCTTTGGATGGCTTCAGAGTCTCAGCCTGTGGCTCTCGCCCGGACAACCGCTTTACGTGGCCTTGTTCACGGTGCTGATCATCTTCTTCACTTTCTTCTATACGGCGTTGACTTTCAATAGTGAGGAAACGGCCGATAACCTGAAGAAGTCCGGCGCTTTCATTCCGGGCATTCGGCCCGGCAAGCAGACGGCGCATTACGTGGACACCGTGCTGACCAAGCTGACGCTGTGGGGCGCGCTGTACCTGACCGCGGTCTGCCTGCTGCCGGAATTCCTGATCGCTTACGCGCACGTGTCGTTCAATTTCGGCGGCACGTCTCTTTTGATCGTCGTCGTCGTGGCCATGGACTTCATGGGTCAATTGCAGGCTCACATGATGACGCACCAGTACGAAGGACTGCTCAAGCGGGCCCGCATGCGCGGCTTGCAGCGGTAGCCGGGAGTTAACGATGAAGGTAAGAGCTTCGGTCAAGAAAATTTGCCGCAACTGTAAGATCATCCGCCGCCGTGGTGCGGTGCGCGTGATCTGCTCGGATCCGCGGCACAAGCAGCGCCAGGGTTGATCCGGCTTGAGTTGGTCAGCTTCTGTTGTTAAAATGAATGGTTCACCTCGCGATCCTTTGAACTCGCGCTGAGGGAAAGTAATGGCACGTATTGCAGGCATAAACATACCGCCGCACAAGCACACGGTGATTGGCTTGACGGCTATTTACGGCGTGGGCCGTACCCGCGCGGCAGAGATCTGCGCCGCTACCGGCGTCGACCCTGCCCGCAAGGTCAAGGATCTGTCCGAGACCGAACTGGAGGCCATCCGCCAGGAATTGGCCAAGTACAAGGTTGAAGGCGATCTGCGCCGTGAGGTCAACATGAACCTCAAGCGCCTGATGGATCTCGGCACGTTCCGCGGCATCCGTCATCGTCGTGGTTTGCCGGTGCGTGGCCAGCGTACCCGTACCAATGCCCGCACGCGCAAGGGTCGTGTGCGTCGTAGCGCCAAGCGCTGAAGATTTCAGGAGAGTACTGATTCATGGCGAAACCGGCTACCAAGTCGCGTAAGCGCATCAAGCAGCAGGTGGTTGACGGCATCGTGCACGTGCATGCGTCGTTCAACAACACGATCATTACGATTACCGATCGCAAGGGCAACACTTTGTCATGGGCCACGGCCGGCGGTTCCGGTTTCCGCGGTTCGCGCAAGTCGACCCCGTTCGCAGCCCAGATAGCGGCCGAGCGTGCGGGTACCGTCGCCCAGGAATACGGGGTCAAGAACCTCGAAGTCGAAATCAAGGGTCCGGGCCCGGGCCGCGAGTCTGCGGTAAGGGCGCTGAACAATCTGGGTTTTCGCGTGTTGTCGATCTCCGACGTCACGCCGATTCCGCACAATGGCTGCCGGCCGCCGAAAAAGCGCCGGGTTTGATGGGGGTTTTGTAGACAATGGCACGATATCTCGGACCCAAGTGCAAGCTGGCACGCCGCGAGGGCACGGATCTTTTTCTCAAGAGCCCGATCAAGGCACTCGACCAGAAGTGCAAGATTGATCGGATTCCCGGCCAGCATGGCGCCGCGACCCGCCGTGGCCGCATGTCGGATTATGGCCTGCAGTTGCGCGAGAAGCAGAAACTGCGCCGCATGTACGGCGTGCTCGAGCGCCAGTTCCGCCGTTATTACAAGGAAGCGGCACGCCGCAAGGGTGCGACCGGCGCCCTCCTGCTGCAGTTGCTCGAGTCGCGGCTGGACAACGTGGTTTACCGGATGGGCTTCGCGTCCACGCGGGCCGAGGCACGCCAGTTGGTCAGTCACAAGGGCGTGATGGTCAACGGCAAGCTGGTGAATATTCCCAGCTTCGAGGTCAAAGCGGGCGACGAGATTGCCCTGACCGAGCGTTCACGCAAGCAGACACGGGTGGAAATGGCGCTGGAAATTTCGCGCCAGATAGAGCGTCCAGCCTGGGTCGAGGTGGACGAAAAGACGTGCAAGGGCACCTTCAAGGCGATGCCCGAGCGCGATGAATTGTTACCGGATATCAACGAGAATCTGGTCGTCGAGTTGTATTCGAAGTAAACGTAAACGTCGAGGTTCGAACACATGGAAATGTCCGTATCCGAGTTCCTCAAGCCGCGCATTGCCGGTTTGACCGAACTGGGTGAAAACCGTACCCGCATCGTTCTGGAACCCCTGGAGCGCGGCTTTGGCTACACGCTGGGTAACAGCCTGCGCCGGGTTCTCTTGTCTTCGATGCCGGGTGCAGCAGTTGTAGAGGCCGAGATCGACGGCGTACTGCACGAGTACACGGCTATCGACGGCGTGCAGGAAGACGTAGTCGAAATACTGCTCAACCTGAAGCAGCTCGCCATCCGCATGCATGCCCGCGAAGAAGCGACCCTGACCCTGAATGCTGCGGGGCCGGGCGTGGTTACCGCCGGTGACATCAGCGTCGATCACGATGTTGAAATCGTCAACAAGGACCTGGTGATCGCTCACCTGGCCAAGAACGGCAAGCTGTCCATGCGCCTGCAGGTCATGCGTGGTCGCGGCTACATGCCGGTGATCAAGCGTTATGCCGACGAATCCCAGGGACGCAAGATCGGCAAGCTCAAGCTGGACGCCACGTTTACCCCGATCCGTCGCGTTGCCTATTACGTCGAGGCCGCGCGTGTCGAGCAGCGTACCGATCTGGACAAGCTGATCCTGGATATCGAGACCAATGGCACGATCGGTGCCGAGGACGCGCTGCGTCGTGCGGCGGGTATCCTGACCGACCAGTTGTCGGTCTTTGCCGATCTCAGCTCGGTCAGCTCGCATACGCCGACGGAAAGCCGCAGTATCAAGCCGATCCTGCTCAAGCCCGTCGAAGAACTCGAGCTGACCGTGCGCTCTTCCAACGCGCTGAAGGCCGAGCGCATCCGCTATGTGGGTGACCTGGTTCAGAAGAGCGAGGATGAGCTGCTCAAGACTCCGAACCTGGGCCGTAAATCACTGACTGAAATCAAGGACGTCCTGGCCCGCCACGAGCTGGCACTGGGAATGAAGCTTGAGGACTGGCCGCCGGCAGCACTCGCCGAGCGTCGCGCATCCTGAGGAGATCACCGAAATGCGTCACCGTAATTCAGGCCGTGCTCTCAGCCGCACCAGCTCGCACCGCGCGGCGCTGATGCGTAACATGAGCAAGTCGCTGATCCAGCACGAACAGATCCGCACCACCGTCCCCAAGGCCAAGGAATTGCGTAGGGTTGTGGAGCCCCTGATCACATTGGCCAAGAACGACAGCGTGGCCAACCGCCGCCTGGCTTTCAACCGCCTGCGCGACGATGCCATCGTGGCCAAGCTGTTCACCGACCTCGGACCGCGGTTCAAGGAGCGTCCGGGTGGTTACCTGCGGATCCTAAAGGCGGGCTTCCGCGCCGGCGACAACGCCCCCGTCGCGATAGTCCAGCTTGTAGGTGAGGAAGGCAGCGAAGCCGCCTGACACCGGAGCTGGATGGTGTTAAAGAAAAACCACCCATCGGGTGGTTTTTCTTTTCCGGGTGCACGGATTTTATTAGCCTGCGCGTGAAGCGAGGTTGTTTTCGTAGTTGGTCGAATAGGGGGCTGACGAGGCAATCGATGAGTTTCCCGTCATAGGGAATCTACAATCGAACAGCTCATTCAATCCCGACTGGACGATCGCGCGTGTGGCATGGGCCAGGCTGCGCCGGTCCAGCCCTTCCGGGTTGATTTGGGGTAGCAGCCTGAGATCGACATCGAACCCCTCCCGTTGTTTCAGGAGGCGTCTCAAGTGAGACAGAAAGGTGTCGTCGCCAACGAATGGGGCCAATGAACTGAGCGCGCCACGTTCACTGAACCGCAAGGCGACCGGTTGCACGGGTGTCGCAGAGGCAACGGCAGCAGCAAATAAACGGGGATACATCGGTTTCACGGTCCGACCTTCGGTCGTGGTCCCTTCCGGAAAGATTACGACCGATTGTCCATTTTGCAAGTGTTCCGCAAGCGTTCTGGAGACACTATTGCTGTGGCCGGTCCCCCGCTTCAGGAATATCGTGCCCGCTGCCCTTGCCAGCCAACCTACCAGGGGCCATTCGCTGACTTCGGACTTCGATACGAATACGAATTCGCCGACGGCACCCAGCACCACAATATCGAGCCATGACACATGATTGCAGCACCACAGCGATGCCTCGCGAGGACAGCGGCCACGAACCCGGATCCTCAGGCCGAGAGCGTGGGCGAGCCGCCGCATCCACCAGCGGACAATGATCCTGTCTCGTCCTGTTCCGCGCATGATGCGAACCGGCCCTGCGAGCAGCAGGCCCAGCAGAATCAGTCCGCAGAGGCGCAGGCTACGCCCAGGCAACCCGAGGTCCTGCTGTCGCGGGTGCAATGAGCGTTGGCAGGAAATGCCGGGCGAAGCGCGGATTTAGTTGACGGAGATCGAGCAGCATGAACACGTCCGCAACGCCGAAGTCCGGATCCCAGCATGGTTCGCCGCAGGCCTTGGCGCCCAGGTTGACGTAGGTGCGCAACAGCGGCGGCATGCGCGGCACCACATCGTCCAGGCTTGAATCCAGCCGTGGTAGAGCGTGCAAAGGACGCACGCGCAGGCTTTCCGGCGCCAGGTGTTTTTTCATGATTTGGCGAATGATGGCCTCAGCGTACTCGCGGCCGCCGGCCAGCGAGACGCTGGCGCAACCGAAGAGGTAGTCAACGCCCTGCTCGCCGATTAACTGGCCGATCCCTTGCCACAAGGTGGCGATAACGGCGCCATTGCGGTAAGCGGGGTCCACGCAGGTGCGCCCGATTTCCACACGCCGTCCAGGAAGGGTCAGGATGTTCTCGAGCGAGAACTCGCCGCCCGAGTAGAAGCGGCCGGTGCGTGCCGCACCAGCCTCGTTCAGTACCCGCGTGCTGGCTACAATGCGCCCGCTGGTGAGATCGCGAACGATGAGATGCTGGCAGTGCTGATCGAATTCGTCCCGATCGAGCTCTTCTTCCGCATGCGGCAGTTTGGCGCCCAGTTCGCGGGCAAAGATCCGGTACCGTAACTGTTGAACGGCGACGATCTGCTCCGATCCGGCTATTTCCACCTGATAGCGGACTTGTGGATTGACTGCTTCCGACATGGATGGTGCCCCCAAGTCATGGATTCATTTGCGGCGCAGGATAGGGGCGTTTTATGGCAGGAATATGACGCGTACGGACGTCAACGTGACGCTATTACCGTTTTCGCCCTTACCGGAGGAGCACTGATTCAGGGTAGCCATAGCCAGGAGATGACGACGACGGAAATGATGCCGACGAGGAGGTTCAGGGGTAAGCCGAAGCGCACGAAGTCGCTGAAGCGGTACCCGCCGGGGCCGTACACCATGAGGTTGGTCTGGTAGGCGATGGGCGTCGTGAAACTTGCCGAAGCGGCCATGGCGATCGTGATCGCGTAGGGCAGCAGAGGCTGGCCGAGATCGGCGACCGCCGTGTAGGCCAGCGGGAACATGAGCACGGCAGCGGCGTTATTGCCGATGACGGCGGTGAACACCGCGGTAACGACGTACACCACGATCAGCAATCCGAGCGGGGAACCTTCGGCCAGTTCGAGCAGCGGCTGTGCGATCACCGAGGCGGCGCCGGTATGCACGAGCGCGGCGGCAATGCCGAAGGCCGAGCCGATGACAAGGATGACCTGAAGTTCGATCGAGCGCCGGGCAGCGGCGAGGTTGATGCACCGGGTCCCGACCATGGCGACGGCCGCGAAGATCGCAGCAGGCGCGAGTGGCACGATACGTGCGGTGACCAGGCCGATGACAGCGCCGAGGATCAGCCAGGCGATCCAGGCGCGCTCGTAATGCGGCTGAACGCTGCCTTCGAGCGGACGCAGCAACAGGAAGTCACGGTTGTGCTGGTAGCGGCGCTGGAATTCCGAGGGCGCTTCGAGCAGCAGCGTGTCGCCGGCGGCGATCGTGATCGCGCCGATTTTGCCGGTGACACGCCGTCCGGCACGGGCGACGGCAATGACGACAGCACCGTAGCGTGACCGGAACCGTCCCTCACGCACGGTGCGTCCCACCATGGGATTTTCTGGTGCGATCACGGCCTCGATCAGGCGCCGGTCGGGACGCGGCGTATCGAGCTTGAAGACCTGGCCGGTGGCGGGAACGAGTCCGCGCATTTTCTGCAGGTCGGCGACTGATTCGACGATACCGGCGAAGACGAGCCGGTCGCCTTCTTCGAGGAGTTCCTCCGGTCCCGGTGCCGGAATGAGGTTCCCGGCACGCTCGATTTCGACTACGTACAGGCCGGGCAAATGACGCAGGCCGGCGGCTTCGAGCGTCTGCCGGGCCAATGGGCTGCCAGTGGACACCAGCATTTCCACGGTGTACTCGCGTGGATCGGTGAATTCGCCGATGGCGCCTTGCCGGTCGGGCAGCAGCCGGCGGCCGAAGAGCAGGATATAGAGGAAACCGGCGACGGCGACGGGCAGGCCTACGGCACCGATGGTGAAAAAGCCCATGCCGGGCCCCTGCGTGGCCGACGTCAGCAGGCCGTTGACGATGATCGTGGTGCTGGTGCCGATCAGGGTGCAGGTGCCGCCGAGGATGGCGGCGAAGGACAGCGGCATGGCCAAGCGCGATGCGGCGAAGCGGTGGCGCTTGCCCCAGTCGAGTACGGCGGGCAGCAATGCGGCGACGACCGGCGTATTGTTGATAAACCCGCTGACGACGGCGGTCGGGAACATGATCCGGAGCTGGGCGACCCACAGGCACCGGCTGCGTCCGAACAGCCAGCGCGCCGGCGCGCTGACGGCTCCGGTATGCCGGAGACCCGCCGCCACTACGTAAAGGGCAGCGACGGCAATGAGTCCGGGGTTGGCGAAGCCGGTGAACACCTTGTCCACCGGCACACAGCCGGTGACGGCGAGTATCGCGAGCCCCCCGACAAGTGGCAGGTCCGGCGGCATGCGTGGCCAGGCGAGGGCAATCACCACGGCGCCGAGAACGGCCAGGGTGAGGATGGCCTCCCAGCTCATTGCGGTTTGTCCCGTTTGCCGTGACCCTGTTTCAGAACCTGATCCAGGAATAATGCCGTGTGCGAGCCGGGAAGTTTCGCCAGGTCTTCGGGCGTGCCCTGGCCGACGATGCGCCCGCCGCCGTCTCCGCCTTCGGGGCCGAGGTCGATGATCCAGTCGGCGGTCTTGATCACGTCCAGGTTGTGCTCGATCACGAGCACGGTGTTGCCGTGGGCCCGCAACCGCAGAAGCACGGCCAGGAGCTGGCGGATGTCGTGGAAGTGCAGGCCGGTGGTGGGTTCATCGAGGATATAGAGTACACGGCCCGTGTCGCGGCGGCTCAGCTCGCGCGCCAGCTTGATGCGCTGGGCCTCGCCGCCGGACAGCGTGGTCGCGCTCTGGCCCAGCTTGATGTAGCCGAGCCCCACGGTGACCAGCGTGTCCAGGCGATGGTGGATGCTCGGTATGTTGGCGAAGAATTCCCGGGCTTCCTCCACGGTCATGTCGAGCACTTGCTCGATAGTGCGGCCCTTGTAGTGGATCTGGAGCGTCTCGCGGTTATAGCGCGCCCCATGGCAGACGTCGCAGGCGACATAAATGTCGGGCAGGAAATGCATTTCCACCTTGACCAGGCCGTCGCCCTGGCAGGCTTCGCATCGGCCTCCTCGCACATTGAAGGAAAAGCGCCCCGCCTTGTAACCGCGCGCGCGGGCCTCGGGGGTCTGCGCGAACAGTTCGCGGATGGCAGTGAATACGCCCGTGTAGGTGGCGGGGTTGGAGCGCGGCGTACGCCCGATCGGGCTCTGGTCGATGGCAATGACCTTGTCCAGTTGTTCGAGGCCGTCGATACCGGCATGCGGTGCCGGTTCCGTGCGGGCCCGGTTGAGTATCTGCTCGCCCGCCGCCTGCAGAGTGTCGAGGATCAGGGTGGACTTGCCCGATCCGGATACGCCTGTAATGCAGGTGAACAGGCCTACGGGAATTTCCACGTCGACGTGTTTGAGGTTGTTGCCGTGCGCGTCGCGTATGGTCAGCGCTTTCTCCGGCTCGGGATGCTTTCTCGCCTGGGGTACCGGGATGTTGCGGCGTCCGGCGAGGTAGTCCGCCGTGAGCGAGTCCGGGTTGTCGATGACCGTCTCCGGCGTGCCTGCCGCGATGACTTCGCCGCCGTGTGCGCCCGCGCCCGGCCCCATGTCGATCAGGTAATCGGCGCTGCGTATCGCTTCTTCGTCGTGCTCCACGACGATTACCGTGTTGTCCAGATCGCGCAGGCGGGTGAGGGTGTCGATCAGGCGCCGGTTGTCGCGCTGGTGCAGGCCGATGGAGGGTTCGTCAAGCACGTACATTACGCCGGTCAAACCCGAGCCGATCTGGCTGGCGAGCCGTATGCGCTGGCCCTCCCCGCCGGACAACGTCTCCGTACTGCGCGCCAGGGTGAGGTAGCCGAGGCCGACGTCGACCAGAAAACCGAGGCGGGCCTGGAGTTCACGCTGGATGCGCTGGGCGATTTCCCCCTTGCGGCCCGGCAGATTCAGCTCGGTGAAAAAATGCCAGACTTGATCGATCGCCTGGTTGCTAAGGCCCGAAAGAGTGGCGTCGCCGATGAACACATTGCGCGCTACTTCGTTCAGCCGGGTGCCGTCGCAAGCGGTGCAGGCCCGGCTGGAGCGATAGCGGGCCAGCTCGTCGCGAACCGCGTCCGAATCGGTTTCCCGGTAGCGGCGTTCGAGGATGTTCAGCACGCCTTCGAAGGGATGCCGGCGTTGTTGCTTTTGCCCGCGCGCCGAGACGTAGATAAAGACGATTTCCTCGTCGCCGCTGCCGTAGAGCAGGATATGGCGCACTTTTTCGGACAGTTCGGCCCAGGGCGTTTCGGGGTCGAAGCCGTAATGCCGCGCGAGGCTCTCGATCAGGCGGTAATAGTAGGCATTGCGGCGATCCCAGCCGCGAATGGCGCCTCCGGCGAGCGAGAGCGAAGGCTGATTCACGATGCGCTCGGGGTCGAAGAAGCTTTCCCGGCCCAGGCCCGCGCACTGGGGGCATGCGCCGGCGGGGTTATTGAAGGAGAACAGGCGCGGCTCCAGCTCGGCGATGCTCCAGCCGCATTCGGGACAGGCGTAGCGGGAGGAGAACGTGAGCTCGGGCGCCTCGCTGTCGTCGATGTCCGCGATCAGGGCGATGCCGTCGGCCAGCCCCAGCGCCGTCTCGAACGATTCGGCCAGGCGGGTCGCCATGTCCGCACGGATACGGAAGCGGTCCACGACGACTTCGATGGTGTGGGCCCGGTGCGGATCGAGCCGGGGCAGGGGATCGAGTTCGCAGACCGTGCCGTCAATGCGGGCCCGGACGAAACCGCGTGATTTGAGATCTTCGAGCAGGTCCTGGTATTCACCCTTGCGCCCGCGTACGACCGGGGCCAGCAGCATAACGCGCCGCTCCACCGGATCGGCAAGCACGCCGTCCACCATTTGCGAGACGGTCTGCGCATCCAGTGCCAAGCCGTGATGCGGGCAGCGCGGCGTACCGGCGCGCGCGAAGAGCAGGCGCAGGTAGTCATGGATTTCGGTGACGGTGCCGATCGTGGAGCGGGGGTTGTGGGAACTGGCTTTTTGCTCGATGGCGATGGCGGGCGACAGGCCTTCGATAGAATCGACGTCCGGTTTTTCCATCAGGGCCAGGAATTGGCGGGCGTAAGCCGACAGGGATTCCACATAGCGGCGCTGCCCTTCGGCATACAGCGTGTCGAACGCGAGCGAGCTTTTGCCTGACCCGGAGAGGCCCGTAATGACTGTCAATTGCCCCCTGGGCAGCTCGACGTGCACGTTTTTCAGATTGTGAGTGCGGGCGCCGCGTATGCGGATTTTGTCCATCATGCGCAACGGGCCTCAGGCAAATGTTTTACTATACGGCGGCATGCAAGGCTTTGCAAAAGGCATTTTGCCTTGCGTGCTGGTTACTACAAAGGAGACGAAATATGGCAGCAACAGGCAAGCTGAGAAAGGAAGCGGGCATTATCGGCCTGCTTTATTTCAGCCTCGGTGGCATTATCGGATCGGGCTGGTTGTTCGGGCCCTTCGACGCAGCCAAGGCCGCCGGGCCCTGGAGTATCGCGTCCTGGATCATCGGCGCTGCCGTGGTGATGCTGCTGGCGTTGGTCTTCGCAGAACTCGCGACCATGCTGCCCAAGAGCGGCGCGCTGATCCATATCAGCCATATCGGCCACGGCGAACTGATCGGACGGATCTGGTCCTGGATCCTGTTCCTGTCGAGCGTGGTGACTCCGCCGATCGAAGTCATGGCCGTGCTGACCTACCTCAACAACAAGGTTCCCTATTTCGTCCATCCTTCGACGCATGTCCTGACCGCCGTGGGTTTTTTCGTGGCCATCGCGCTGCTCGGCGTCGTTGTTATCTTCAACTTCTTCGCGATCAAGTTCGTGTTGTGGGTGAACAGCCTTGCCACGTGGTGGAAAATGTTCATCCCCGCGATCAGCATCATCGTCCTGATGAGCTACTCGTTCCATCCAGGCAATTTCCATCTGCACCTGGGCTCGGTGCACGCGGCGGGGATGCTGACCGCCGTGTCCACGGCGGGCATCGTGTTCAGCTTCCTGGGTTTCCGCCTCGCCATCAACCTGGGCGGCGAGACAAAGAACCCGGGCAAATACATACCTATTGCAGTCATCGGCTCGGTGCTGATCGCCACTCTGATCTACGTGGGACTGGAAGTAGCCACCATCACAGCCGTACGGCCGGCGGATTTCGCCAACGGGTGGCAAAGCCTGAGTTTCAAGGGAGACGCGGGCCCGTTCGCGGCCCTGGCGGTAGGCATTGGCGCAGTATTCTGGTCCTACGTGCTCTATGCCGATGCCATCGTTTCGCCGTTCGGCACCGGCCTGGTCTACACCGCCAATACCTCGCGCCTGGGCTACGGCATGGCCGAGGTAGGCAGCGCACCCAAGTTCATGGAAAAGCTCAACCGCAACGGCGTGCCCTGGACCTCGCTGCTGGTTACTTACCTGATCGCATGCATCTTCTTTTTCCCGTTCCCGTCTTGGCATCAGTTGGTCGGCTACGTGTCCGATATCACGGTGCTGTCGTACGGGATCGGGCCCGTCGTGCTGTTGATCATGCGCAAGCGTCATCCCGAGGAGCCGCGTCCCTTCCGGCTTAAGGGCGCCAATATCATCGCGCCGCTGGCTTTCATCGCCTCCAACTGGGTGATCTTCTGGACCGGCTGCACGACGGTGACCTTCCTGTTCGGGCTGCTGGGCTCGTTGTTCATTCTCTATGCGCTCTGGTACTACCTGATCGCACGCAAGCCTTCAGCTCAGTTCGGGTGGAAGCAGGCCTGGTGGGTCTTCCCCTACTTCATCGGGATGTGGGTGCTGTCCTATATCGGCCCATCCAGTCTCGGCCCGGCCCATGTCAGTCTGTTCAACGTAGTTCCGCTGGATGCGTTGTCGCTGGGCTGGGACATGCTGGCCGTGGCGGTATTCAGCTTGATCATCCTCTACATGGCCATGAGCAGTGCCTTGCCGCGGGATGAAGCCGACCGCTACTTCGCGGATCTCAAGAAAGTCGAACTGCTGGAAGAATACGAGGAAGGTGCGGAGTCGCCCTGACCCCAATAGCCTGAACCAGTGACGTGGAGAAGCGGCGCCGTTGCCACGGCGGCGCCGTTTCTTTGACCTCTCTAAGTTCGGTTTGGGGCTAAAAAAAGCCGTCTCAAATCAGCAGGTTTCCCCTAAAGCACTCATTTTGGGCTACAGTTAAAGCCTAGACAAGCGCATTCCGGACCGGTTTCCGGCGTGCTCTGGGGGTCAGGTGCACTCAGCAGACTGGTTCCAACAACTTGCGGGGCCAGCATTAGTGCTGAATTATGACGATGGCTCGGTACTGGAGGTTAACTCCGCCGGTCAGCGTTTTTTTGGCATGGAAACCAACAAAATAAGAGGCAAGTTGTTCTGTGATCTGACGTTGATCAACGATGCGAATTGCCTTTGGCAGAACCTGCAAAGCGCTGTCAAACTCGAGGGCGGCTTCATTCGTGAAGGCATTCACGTGCGCACGGCCGGCGGTGCCCTGCAACGGGTCAACGTCAATGCGGAATTGCTCCATACGAAAAATGCGCGCAGGGTGTTGATTACGCTCAAGCCGGCCTCTGCGCCTGTTGTTTCGCCTGACCACGAGAAAGAATTGGTGCGGTATGCCGCGATTGGTTTGTACCGCGTGGATGCGGAAGGGCGTTTGACGCATGTCAATCAGGCTCTGGCGGAATTGCTCGGCTATAAATCCCCGGAGCAATTGCTCCAGTCCGACAGTGTATTGCGCAAGAATTGGCATATTGATGCTGATTTTGCAGAGAAAGAGGTTCGCGGCACAAGCGGGGAGCTTCAGCGCAAGGTGCAGGTCAGGCGTGTCGATGGCAGCTCATTCTGGGCGCTGGAAACCATGCAGGCGGTCGAAGACGACCAGACAAGCGGTTGCCGGGTGGGCACCTTGCGTGAAATCTCGGAAGAGGTGGCCGCAGAGGACGCATTAGCCATTTCGGAGGACAAGTACCGGAGCCTCGTCGAACATAGCCAGGATGGCGTATTCGTTATCCGTGACGGCGTCTATGTCTTTGTCAACCAAGTCTACGCGGCCATGTTGGGTTACAGTCCGGATGAAATGCTCGGGGAATCTTTCCTGCGCTTCTTTGCCTCCGAGGACCGCCAGAAAATAGTCGACATATGGCACGAACGCCAGGCGGGGCACTGGGAAAAAGAGGCGTACGAGGCACACCTGCTGAAGAAGGACGGCAAGACGCGCGTATTGGTATCCGTGCGCTCGGGCCCTATTCATTTTGCGGGCGAGATGGCCAGTACGGGAACGGTGCGTGATATCACCGCCTATCGCAAAACGGAACAACGGCTCAGTCTCGTTGAGCAGCGCTACCAGGACATCTTCGAGCATGCCGTGGTCGGCATTTACCAAAGTACGGCCGATGGCCGGTTACTCGCGGCCAATCCGGCGCTGGCGCGGATTCTTGGCTACGATTCGGTCGAGGAACTGCGCCGCGAGGTGCATAACCTGCGTGAGCTCTACCTGCACGGGGATGACCGGGATGCGTTCTTGAAGAAGCTGGAGGCCGAAGGTCAGGTGCAGGGCGCCGAATTACGTCTGCGTCATCGGGACGGAACGGAATTGTGGATTCAGGATAGCGCGCGCGCCGTTTATGACAAGCCCGGAAATCTACTCTTTTATGAAGGGATGATGGCCGACATTACGGCACGTAAACTGGTCGAACAGGCCCTGCATCGTTCAGAGCAACTGTTCCGCACTTTGGTTGAGAATACGCATGTGGGCATTTTCATGCTGCGGGATGGAGTGGTGTCTTATGCCAATCGGGCGGCCACCCAGATGCTGGGTTATGCGGAATCGGAACTCGTCGACAAAAATCTGACAGCGTTTTTCGCACCTGAAGCTATGGATACCCTGGCTCAACTGGAGCATGAATTGGTGGATGCCGCCGATCCGCATGTCTACGAGACTTCTCTGCTGGCCGCCGACGGGAGGCGTCGTGTGCGTGCGAACCTGAGCGTGGCAACGGTCATGTTCGAGAAAGTTCCGGTCACTATCATCACCGTGCAGGATCTTACACGTGAGAAGCACGCCGAAGCCCGCTTGCGCCGTTTGGCTACGCACGATCCGCTTACCGACCTGCCCAACCGAATGGTGCTGCGCGAGCGTCTGGTGGAAACCCTTGCCCGCACGCGTGAAACCGGAAAGGCGGACTGGGCGGTGCTGTTCCTCGACCTGGATGCCTTCAAACTGGTGAACGACAGTCTCGGTCATGCCGCGGGAGATGAATTGCTGGGTAAAGTCGCCGCGAGGTTGTGCCGGATTGTGCGGCCCGAAGATCTGGTTTGTCACCATGGTGGGGATGAATTCGTGATCCTGGCCACGAACATCGCCCACGAAATCGATGCGGTAGAACTCGCCGAGCGCATCGAAGCCGCAATGGCAGAGCCTTTCCGTATCGATGAACATGAGATCTACAACCAGGCCACTATCGGCATTGCCCTGGGGAGGCGGGAATACGACATGCCAGAGGAGGTCCTGCGCGATGCGGATTCCGCGGTCGCTGCCGGCAAGCGTCTCGGCAAGGTCTGTCATGTGGTCTTCAGTTCCAGTATGCACATTGCAGCGATGGAGCGGCTGGAGCTTGAAACCACGTTGCGTGCAGGCCTCTCGCGCGACGAATTCGATTGCTATTACCAGCCTATCGTGAACGCATCCACCAACCGGGTCGAAAGTTTCGAGGCCCTGCTGCGTTGGCGGCACCCGGAGCAGGGTTTACTCCGTCCCGGGGCTTTCCTGCAGGTGGCCGAGGAGAGTGGCGTGATAGTACCGCTGGGCTGGCTTGGGTTGCGGCATGCACTGGACGCTTGCTGTGAATGGCAATCTCACGGCACGGGCGCTCCGGTCAGTGTCGCCGTCAATCTATCCGACGCCCAGTTCCGCCTGCCGCAATTGCCCGAATACATTGCCCGTGAGTTGGAGCATGCCCGGCTTCCCCCGGAACTGCTGCATCTGGAAGTGACCGAACGGGTTTTCCTGGAAACTCCGGCCCTGGCGCGCCGTACGTTGAGCCGGTTGCATGCGTTGGGCGTCAAGCTGTATCTGGATGATTTCGGTACCGGTTATTCGGCCCTGTCCTATTTGCGCGAACTGCCTTTCGATGCCCTCAAGATCGATCGCAGTTTTATCGAGGCGCTCCCGAGTGACATGCGCACGGCAGCCATCGTACGCAATATCGTGTCCCTGGCCCGTGATTTGGATCTCGTTGTGGTGGCAGAGGGTATCGAGAGGCAGGAACAAATAGACATCCTGGCCGAGATGGGCTGCCACCTGTTACAGGGGTTCCTGTATGGCAAGCCGATGAGCCGTGAGGACAGTAAGAAATATATCGATTCGACCGCCGGTATGGAGCTGTTGCAGCCGATCAACCAGGCTTGAATTGCGAACCCTGCCCGGCCCCGGTTGCCCCGCAGCGGGGGTGTCGGCGACAATATGCTCTCTTAGCCAGGGAAGTTCTCATGCCGACACGCCGCGAACTCGCCAATGCCGTCCGGGCATTGGCCATGGATGCCGTACAAAACGCCAATTCAGGGCATCCGGGCATGCCGATGGGGATGGCGGATATCGCCGAGGTACTGTACAACGACTTTCTGCGCCACAACCCGGCCAATCCGCAGTGGGCGGACCGCGATCGCTTCCTGCTCTCCAATGGGCATGGGTGCATGCTCCAGTACGCCACGCTGCACCTCTCCGGCTACGACCTGCCCATGAGCGAGATCCGCAATTTCCGCCAGCTGCACTCGCAAACACCGGGACATCCCGAATACGGCCATACGCCGGGCGTTGAGGTCACGACCGGGCCCCTGGGGCAGGGCGTGGCCAACGGCGTGGGCCTGGCCCTGGCGGAGGCCCTCCTCGCCGCGCGTTTCAACCGGCCGGGGCACGAGATCATCGACCACCACACCTACGTCTTCTGCGGCGACGGCTGCCTCATGGAAGGCATTTCGCATGAAGCGGCGTCCATGGCGGGCACCCTGGGCCTGGGCAAGCTCGTCATGGTTTACGACGATAACGGCATCTCGATCGACGGCGAGGTCGAGGGCTGGTTCCACGACGACACCCGCAAGCGCTTCGAGGCCTACGGCTGGCACACGGTCGGCCCGATCGACGGGCACGATGCCGAGGCCGTGCGCAGGGCCTTCGTCGAGGCACGCGAAGAGACCCGGAAGCCCAGCCTCATTCTTGCGCGCACGATCATCGGTTTCGGGGCCCCAGACAAACAGGGCAAGGCCTCCAGCCACGGCAGCGCCCTGGGCGAGGAAGAAGTCGCCAAGGCGCGCAAAGAGCTGGGCTGGACGCACCCTCCCTTCGAAATTCCCCAGGACATCTACGCCGGCTGGGACGCGCGCAGCCGGGGCGAGCGGGCCGAGGCCGAATGGCACGAACGCTTTGCCGCCTATGCCGAAGCGCATCCGGAGCTGGCCGCGGAGCTGAAGCGCCAACTGGCCGGAGAGCTGCCTGAAGACTGGCAGGCGACCGTGGAACAGCACATTGCCGAGATTGCCAAGTCAGGCAAGTCACAGGCAACCCGCAAGTCGTCTGGCGCGACCCTGGCGGTCCTGGCGCCGATCCTGCCCGAGATCGTCGGCGGTTCGGCCGATCTCACCCCGTCCAACGATACGTTCTGGCCCGATGCCAAGGTGGTCCGGCCCGGAGAGCCCGGGGGTAATTACCTGCACTGGGGCGTGCGCGAGTTCGCGATGACCGCAATCCTCAACGGGATGGCGGTGCATGGGGGGCAGATTGCCTACGGCGGCACTTTCCTGACTTTTTCAGACTATGCGCGCAACGCGATCCGTTTGGCAGCGATGTCGCACTACCCGACGATCCTCGTCTATACCCACGATTCGATCGGCCTCGGCGAGGACGGTCCTACGCACCAGCCGGTCGAACACCTGGCCAGCTTGCGCGCCATGCCCAATCTGGTCGTGTGGCGCCCGGCCGATGATGTGGAGACGGCCGTGGCCTGGCGGGATGCCATCGAGCGGCGCGACGGTCCGACCACGCTGGTGCTCACGCGCCAGTCGGTGCCGCATTACGAGCGCGACACGCGGCAGCTCGAAGCCATTCGGCGCGGGGGCTACATCCTCTATGAACCCGAGGGCACGCCCAGGGCGCTGATTATCGCCACGGGTTCCGAAGTGGCGCTTGCTATGGAGGCGGCGACCGCGCTCAATGATGAGAATTTGCCGGTACGGGTCGTGTCCATGCCTTCCCAGGAACTCTTCCTGGCGCAGGACATCGACTGGCAGGAGGCCGTGTTACCAGCAATAATCAGTGCACGCGTAGCGGTCGAGGCCGGTGTGACAATGCCCTGGCACCGTTTCGTCGGTATACATGGTCGCGTGGTCGGGCTCGAGCGCTTTGGCCAGTCGGCGCCGGCCAAGCAGGTTTTCGAAGAATTCGGCTTCACGGCCGAGCGTGTGGCGGCCGCGGTGCGCGAGACCGTGGCGGACGTCGCCGGGTGAGGGCGCGCGGAGCGAATGGTTTTGGATTAGTCCTTCTGAGGAGAAGAGAGCGATGATCAAGGTGGGTATTAACGGCTATGGCCGGATCGGGCGCAACGTGCTGCGTGCGTTGTACGAGAGTGGGCGGCGCGACCAGTTGCAAGTTGTCGCGATCAACGATCTGGGCGATGCCGAAACCAATGCGCATTTGACCCGGTACGATTCCGTGCACGGGCGTTTCCCGGGCGATGTCCGCGTGGAAAAGGACTGCCTCGTGGTCAACGGCGATGTCATCCACGTGCTGGCCGAGCGCGACCCGTCCAAGCTGCCTTGGAGCAAGCTGGGCGTCGATCTGGTGCTCGAGTGCACGGGGTTGTTCACGACCCGCGAGAAGGCGGCGATGCACCTGCAGGGCGGCGCGAGCAAGGTGCTGCTCTCGGCGCCGGCCAAGGACAAAGTGGATGCCACCATCGTCTACGGCGTCAATCACGACACGCTGGACCCCGATAATCACCAGATCGTCTCCAATGCCTCCTGCACCACGAACTGCCTGGCGCCGATCGCTCAGGTGATGCACGAGCTGGCCGGCATTGAGGGCGGCATCATGAATACGGTGCACGCCTTTACCAACGACCAGAACCTGCTCGACGTCTATCACAAGGACCTGCGCCGGGCGCGGGCGGCGACCGCGAGCATGATCCCCACCTCGACGGGCGCGGCCAAGGCCATCGGCCTAGTATTGCCTGAGCTCGACGGCAAGCTCGACGGTTTCGCCATCCGGGTGCCGACCCAGAACGTTTCCTTCGTTGACCTGACTCTGAGTCTCGCGCGTGAGGTCACTGCCGAGGACATTCACCGCGCCATGCGCGAGGCTGCGACCGGCCGGCTCAAGGGCGTGCTTGCTTATAACGATTCACCGCTGGTCTCGATCGACTTCAACCACAATCCACATTCCTCGACCTACGACGCAGGCTTCACCAAGGTCAACGGCCGTCTGGTCAAGGTGTGCTCCTGGTACGACAACGAGTGGGGCTTCTCCAACCGCATGCTGGATACGGCCGCCGCCATGTACGGCCACGGTTGAGCAATGGCGATCAAGACCACCAGGGATTGTGACCTGCACAATCGGCGCGTGCTCATGCGCGTGGATTTCAACGTGCCCATCAAGGATGGGGAAATCGTCAACGACACCCGCATCCGTGCGGTCCTGCCGGGTATACGTACGGCACTGCAGGCGGGTGCCCGGCTGATTTTGATGTCGCATTTCGGGCGCCCGGAGGAGGGAAAACCCGAGAGGCGATTCTCGTTGGCACCGGTGGCGGAACGATTGGGCGAGTTGCTGGATGCTGAGGTGCCCTTGGTCACCGATTACCTGGAGCGGGATCCCGAGCCGGAGCCCGGTCAGGCGGTGCTGCTCGAGAACGTGCGCTTCAACCGGGGTGAAAAGTCGGATGACGAGGCGCTGGCACGTCGCTACGCGGCGCTATGCGATATCTTCGTCATGGATGCCTTCGGTAGTGCACACCGGGCCCAGGCCTCAACGCATGGCGTTGCGCGCTTCGCACCGCAAGCGGTGGCGGGGGAGTTGCTGCACGCCGAACTCGAGGCCCTCGGACGGGCGTTGAAGGAGCCTGCCCGGCCCATGGTGGCCATCGTCGGTGGTTCCAAGGTGTCGGACAAACTGGGCGTGCTCGATGCCCTGATCGGGCTTTGTGACGGTTTGATCGTGGGTGGCGGTATTGCCAACACATTTCTGGCGGCGGCAGGCCATCCCGTAGGGAAATCGCTCTACGAGCCGGGATTTGTCGACGAAGCGAAAAGGTTGCTGGAAGCCGCCCGGGAACGCGGCGTGAGCTTGCCTTTGCCGGTAGATGCCGTGGTGGCCGAGGCGCTGGCCGAGGACGCCGAGGCCGACGTCAAGCCCGTGCACACCGTGGGCAAGGACGACATGATTCTCGACATCGGCCCGGAAACGGCGGCCCTTTACCGGCCTTTATTGGCCCAGGCCGCGACCATTGTCTGGAACGGCCCGGTCGGGGTGTTCGAGATCGACCAGTTCGCCGAAGGGACCCGGGCGGTTGCCGAGGCTGTGGTGGCCAGTGGGGCATTTTCGATTATAGGCGGGGGTGACACGATTGCCGCTCTGGCCAAGTTCGGCGTTACTGATCGCGTCAGCTACATTTCGACCGGCGGTGGAGCATTCCTGGAGTTTCTGGAAGGCAAGACCTTGCCGGCTGTCGCCATACTCGAGGAACGGGCGCGTGACTGACAATGCCATAAGACGCAGACGGACCAAGATCGTTGCCACGCTCGGACCCGCCGTGGATGAGGCCGGTGTCCTCGAAAAGATGATCGTCGCCGGCGTGGACGTGGTGCGGCTCAACCTGTCACACGGCACGCACGAAGAGCATCGCCGCCGGGTCTCGGCAGTGCGGGAAGCAGCGGCGCGGCAGGAGCGCGACGTGGGTGTCTTGATCGATTTGCAGGGGCCCAAGATCCGCATCGAGTGTTTTCGGGACGGTGCCGTCGAATTGCGAGAAGGCGATGCCTTCGTCCTGGATTGCGCGCTTCCCAGCGATGCCGGCGACAGCGGGCGTGTCGGGGTGACCTACAAGCAGCTGCCGCACGATGTGCATCCCGGCGACATGCTGGTGTTGGCCGACGGGGAAATTGTGCTCGAGGTCTGCGAAGTGGATCAGCACGAGGTGCGCTGCCGGGTCGAGACGGGCGGCCGCCTGTCCGACCACAAGGGACTCAACCGGCGTGGCGGCGGCTTGAGCGCCGAGGCGCTGACCCAAAAAGACCTTGTGGACATGCAATTGGCCGCCGAGGTGGAAGCCGATTTCCTGGCCATTTCCTTCCCGCGTTCCGCGGCTGACGTGGAACGGGCCCGGGAGCTGCTGCGTGAGTATGGCGGTAAGGCGGCCGTGGTGGCCAAGATCGAGCGGGCCGAAGCCGTGGAGAACCTGGACGAGATCATCGAAGCCAGCGACGCGGTCATGATCGCCCGGGGCGATCTGGCGGTAGAGATCGGTGATGCGCCGCTGCCCGGCGTGCAGAAACGCATCGTGCGCCATGCTCGTGCACGCAATACCGTGGTCATCACGGCCACCCAGATGATGGAGTCCATGGTCACCAGTCCGACGCCGACGCGTGCCGAGGTTCTGGACGTGGCCAATGCCGTACTGGACGGTACCGATGCCGTCATGCTGTCGGAAGAAACCGCGGTGGGCAAGCATCCCGTCAAGGTGGTCGAGGCCATGGCCAGGGTCTGCCTGGGGGCGGAAGCCGAACCCCGTGAGGATCAGCACAGGCGTGCCGACAGCGACCATTTCCAGCGCGTGGATGAAACCATTTCCATGGCGGCCATGTACGTCTCCCTGAATCTCGATGTCACTGCCCTGGTGGCTCTGACCGAGTCGGGGACTACGCCCCTGTACATGTCTCGGGTCCGTTCGGGGATTCCGATTTATGCGCTAACCCGCCATGAACGCACTCGGCGGCGGCTCACCCTCTACCGCGGGGTCTATCCCATCGCGTTCGAGGATGAACATGAATCGGACGAAGTCCTGCCCGATGTGGCTGCGGCATTGCTCGAGCGCGGCCTCGTGACCAGCGAGGCATTGATTATCGTTACCCGGGGCAAGCGCAGGCATGTCTCGGGCGGCACCAACAGCCTGCATCTGGTCCGCGTTGCCGACGTGCTCACGGGGCAGGTCCTATAATGTGCGGGCATCGAGTGAAGGAAACACGGCGAATGCAACGAACAAAAGGCTTTATCGGATTATCCCTGGCGGTGCTTTTCGCGTGTGCGGGACGCATCGCGCTGGCTGATGGCATCGCGAGCGAGGCGGTGGCTTACCCTCCGGTTTCAGTCAGCAATCTGCCGCCGGCCCAGGCCAAGGAAATTCGCCGGGGTGAGTACCTGACCAAGCTTTCCGACTGCATGGCTTGCCACACCGATCATGGCAATGGCAAGTCGGGCAAGCCTTTCGCCGGTGGCCTGCCGATCAAGACGCCGTTCGGCACCATATACACGCCCAATATTACGCCGGATGATGCGACCGGAATCGGGAAATGGACGTTCGAGCAGTTCGACGGTTCGGTCCGTTACGGTACGAGCCCGCACGGCTATCTGTTTGCAGCCATGCCGTACAACTACTACAACGTCATGACCAAGGCCCAGGATCATGCCATCTGGGAATACCTGCGCCATGTCCCCGCCGTGCAACACAAGAACAAGCCACTCGGTATGCCGCCGCCGTTCAGTTGGCGCTGGTTGCAGTTTGGCTGGCGCTTCATGTTCGTGAAGCCGACCCAGGATACTTACAAGTACGACCCGAAACATTCGGCCGAGTGGAATCGCGGGCGCTTCATCGTCGAAGGCCCGGAGCACTGCGGTGCCTGTCACTCGCCGCACAATATGCTGGGCGGCTCCGAAAAGCGCTTTTTCCTGGGTGGCTCCGACATTACCGGATTCTGGGCGCCGAATATCACGGCCTTGGCGACGAAGCCGCATCCGGTGGACACGATCACGCGTGTGTTCAAAGAGGCCAAAGGCCTGGGTGGCGGCGATCTCAAGGGTCCCATGCTCGATGCCATCGCCAACAGCATGCGTTACATGACCCCGCAGGATATGCGAGCGGTTGCGACTTACATCCAGAGCGTGCGTAGTTCTGTGCCCCCGGGGCCGCGACCTGTAGCCATGGACGATGTCGATCTCGCGAACGGCAAAAAAACGTACCAGACTCATTGCGCGGCTTGTCATTCCACCGGGATTGGCGGGGCACCCAAGGTGGGAGTTGCAAGCGACTGGACGGCGCTGGGCAAGACCCCCTTGTTCGTGCTCTTTGAAAATGTGTGGCACGGTGTCAGCATCATGCCGCCCAAAGGGGGCTGCCAGAGCTGCTCGGATGGAGACATCACGTCTGCGGTCGTCTATATGCTAAAGAACAGTCAGGCCAATTCCGGCTCCGGCCAGAAAAAGGCACAGGCTTCAGGCCAGGCATTGGCAACCAATGTCATCAGCCTCGATGTGGGCCATAAGGTCTATCAGGCGCATTGCGCGGCCTGCCATGCGACCGGTGCCGCGGGTGCCCCGAAGTATGGCGATACGCAGGACTGGACCAACCGGTTGAAGCTCGGACTGGGCAAGCTGCACCAAAATGCCCTGAACGGGATTAATGCGATGCCGGCCAAGGGCGGGTGCAGCAGTTGCAGCAAAGACCAGATCATCTCCGCGGTTGACTACATCGTCGCCGGAAGCGGAGGGAAAGCCGCGGTGCAGAAGTCGCTGGCGCACGGCAAACAAAAGTAGAGGTAGCGATGAACGGGGATACGGTACTGAGACTGTTCTGGTGGCTGGTACTTGGCGTCTGGATGGCCTGCATCGGAGTGATGCTGGTGCGCGAACTCGGTTTGGCGGTCCTGCTGCCTTATCTGGGACGTACGGATGACGAGCGCCGCACCCTCATTGCCCGCAAGGGAACCGGCGAAGTCCATCCGGTGTGGTTGCTGCTCGGTGGCGCTTTGGTCGGGGCTTGGTGGCCGTTGTTCAACGCAACTCTATTCAGTGGCTTGTGGCTGGTTCTGTTGTTCATTGCGCTGGCTTTGCTCGTAGGACCCATAGGTCATGGGTATCGCAGTCGCATCGGCATGTCTCTGCGTAGCGCATGGGATGGCGCCTGGATGCTGATCGCGCTCGCCGCCCTGCTGGTGTTCGGCATTGCGGCCGGCGTTGCGGTCACCGGAGTGCCGCTGCACCTGGATCAGCACGCACAGGCCGTGTGGGGCGGTTTTGCACAGCGCTTTACGCCCTATGACGTGCTGGTCCCGGGTTTGATGACCATCGCTTTCGGAATCTGGATGGGGGCGGCCAGTGTGGCCCGGGATGGTTCTGATGCCATGGCTGGTCGGGCGCGTAAGCTGCTGTTGCCCGCCGGTGGTCTGGTTCTGCTGATCTTCATCGGCGGTGCCGTTTGGGCGACCCAATTGCCGGGCTACGCGGTTGGAGGCATTCCCAAGGTGGGTGCCAGCCCGCTGGATGGCACGACCTTCGCCGTGGGTGGAGCCTACCTGGAACGGTTTTTCTCCCATCTTTCCCTGATTGTGATTCCGGCGCTGACGGCACTGGCCATCGTGGGAGGTTTGTTCCATGTCTGGCGGGGCAGAGTCGAGCGTGTCGTTACGTGGGTTGCCGTTGCCGTAATAGGCATGGTGGCAACCTTGGGTGCCATGACCTACCCGGTCATCCTGCCGTCTTTTTCCACGCCCGCGCAGAGTCTCACGATCTGGAATGCGGCGTCCGAGCGGCCGGTGCTGATCGCCTTGCTGGTCTGGCTTGCCGTGCTTACGCCTGCGGCCATCGGTTATGGTCTCTGGCTGCGCCGGCGTGGGCGTACTGGCACCGCAACCGCAGGGGAGATGGCGCGCTAAACCATGCGCGTACGCAAGCGTGAGTGCTGACCAGGCATCTTCCGAGGACCTACCGGCGAGGCCACGCCGAGGTAACAAGGCTGTCTTGAGTATCGGGCATGGGATTGCCCGGGTCTGGCACCATCGTCCCCGTAACCGCTGGCCACTGCGCATATTCCTGAGCCTGGTGTTGCTGATCTTGGTGGTTGTCGGTACGGGTTATGGGCTGTTGCGGGCGAGCTTGCCGCAAACCCGTGGTACCGTCACGTTGCCGGGCCTGAACGGTGAAGTCGTGGTGACTCGCGATGCGCAGGGTGTGCCGACCATCCGTGCCAGCGATGCCTTGGATGCTTGGCGTGCGCTGGGCTATGTCGAGGCCCAGGATCGTTTCCCGCAGATGGACTTCATGCGCCGCATAGCAGCCGGCGATCTTGCCGCGCTCGTTGGGCCTGCGGCAATCAAGCTGGATCGTGCACACGCCCGCTTTGATCTCAATGCGATGGCCGAGCGCATCTATCTCGATGCCTCGCCTGACGAACGGGCGCGGCTCGAAGCCTATACCCTCGGGATTAACGAGGGCCTGAATGCCCTCAGTGTGCGGCCCTGGCCCTATCTGCTGACACGCACCCAGCCGCAGCCCTGGAAGCCGGCAGATTGCGTATTGGTGATTTACGCCATGGGCTGGATGCTGCAGGACCCCTACAACGCCAATGCGCGTGCCCGCGCCGCCTTGCAGACACTCTATCCGTCCGCCGTTACCGATTTCCTGGATGCGCCGGACGCTCACTGGGCGACGCCCATGGAGGGCCAGCCGCCGCGACTTCCGCCTTTGCCGGGAACCCGGGCCATCAATCTGGCCGCCCAACCCGCTTCCCAGGCCGCGCCGGCGCCGGCCACGGCTGTGACTGCCAGGACCGTCGCCAGACTGACTCTGCCGCAACCCTATCCGGGTTCGAACAGTTTTGCCGTGCGTGGTTATCTCACCCAGTCAGGCAAGGCCTTGTTGGCCAATGACCCGCATCTGACCCTGCGCGTGCCGCCGACGTGGTACCGGGCCAGGATCGTCTATCCGCAATCCAGTGCAACGGACGCTGAACCCACGACCCTGACCGGGGTCTTCCTGCCGGGGATGCCGGCGCTGGTGATCGGGACCAACGGCCACGTCGCCTGGGGACTGACCAATAGCGGCGGGGACTGGGCAGATCTGATACGCGTGAAGACCACCCCGGGCGCCACGGCGCAATCGCCGCCGACTTATGCCACGCCGAACGGGACTGCCACGCTGACAGTAGAGCACACAGTGTTGAGGGTCCGCGGCGAACAGTCACGCCCGATGACCATCCGGCGGACCATTTGGGGGCCCGTGGTCGGTACGACGGCCAAGGGCGAGTTACTGGTTTCGCATTGGGCGCTGGCCCAGCCCGGCGGTGTCAATCTCGCCTTCATGCGCCTGGATGGGATGGACACCGTCAAGCAGGCATTGGCTCTTGCTGCGCATGCCGGGATACCGGCGCAGAATTTTCTTGTTGCTGACGACCAGGGCCATATCGGCTGGACCGTTGCGGGGCGGATTCCTGTGCGCAAGGCGGGATGCGACTACTCGGTCCCCGAATCCTGGGCGGACGGGCACTGTGGCTGGACCGGCTGGCTCGATCCGGCCGGTTATCCGCAGATCGTGGATCCGGCGCAAGGCTATCTGGCAACGGCCAATAATCGGGTTGATGACACGACGGAGGCGATGCTGGATCTGGGCAGCCAGGGTTTCGCCGATGGTGCGCGCGCGCACCAGATCAATTCCGATTTGCACGCGCTCGCCCAGCGCGGCAAGGTGACGGCGCGGGACTTGCATGGCGTGCAGCTTGACGATCGCGCCATTTTTCTGACCCGTTGGCACGATCTGCTGCTCAAGTTGTTGGCGCCTTCAGCCGTTGAATTTCATTCCCGGCGCAAGGCTTTGCGCGACGTGGTCAAGAATTGGGGTGCCCGTGCAGCGGTCGATTCGGTGGGCTACCGGTTGGTGAGGGCTTTCCGCAGCGAAGTTGCAGCCACGGTCTTTGCGCCGATACTTAAGCGCTTGCATACACGTGACCCCGGTGCGCGTCTGCCGTTTGCCAATCAGATCGAAGGTCCGTTATGGCGGCTTGTACAAGCGCGTCCCCGCAATTGGCTCAATCCGGCATACCCCACCTGGAATGCCTTGTTAATGCACGCCGCGGACGCAGTCATTCACCGTTTTTGGCAACCCGGCGAAGGGTTCAGTCAGGCGACCTGGGGCGCCCGCAATACTGTGCGCATCGATCAACCGTTGGCTGCGGCACTTGGGCCATTGGGGCATTGGTTGAACATGCCGCCGACGCCGTTGCCGGGTGATAGCAACATGCCCCGGGTGCAGGCGCCGCATTTTGGTGCGTCCATGCGCATGGTGGTTTCACCACAGCCGCAGGCGCCGGGGATATTCGAGTTACCGGGCGGTGAAAGCGGACACCCTCTGTCACCGTGGTATGACGATGAATTTCAGGCTTGGGCCGATGGCACACCGACGCCACTTGCACCGGGACGTGCCAAGGCAACTCTGGTGTTTAAGCCGTGGGGTCGAGGACGGCTGGCTGTCCCGCGATCTGCATCAACAAACTCCGCGGCCCGAGTGCCGTCTGGGCACTGATTTCCATCTCCCGCGATTCGACCCAGTCGAGCAACGGCAACCAGGCCATGCGTTCTCCCCCCAGGCGTCGCTTGGGTAGCTCGTGTAATCCGAGCCCGTCGCGGATTGCGTGGCTGTAGGCCTGCAGGTCATGCAGCGTCGCAATCAGGGGGATGTCCAATGCATCGATGAAACGTTGCAGGCGTTCGGCACCGATTGTGCCACGGCGAACGCGATTGGCAATGACCGCGAGGCGGCCCGAGTGACGTCCCAGTTTCGCGATCAGTAGAAGGTCGGAGACGGTACGTGCTGCTGCATCGCTGTCCAGAGCACCCGGCAGGACCGGAACCAGCACTGCAGCCGCGCCGCGCACAGTGTCGGCGAGCGCTCCACCCACGAGTCCGGCAGGCGTATCGACCACCAGACGTTCGGCATCGTGCGGCATACGCAAGGCGTAGCTCAAGGTCACCCCCGATCTTTGCGTAGGCAGGTTCAGCGAGTGGATCTTGGGCTGCTTATCGGAACGGCGTCGCAGCCATGCACTGGCGGCATGCTGCTGATCCAGGTCGAGCAGACAGGTCTTGTAGCCCTCGCCTGCCCACCACGCGGCCAGAGTCGTGGCCACGGTCGTCTTTCCGCTACCTCCTTTCAGGTTGGCGACAACCACCTTTTTCATGCATGAATCCATAATGTTCCATACTTAGTGTACTGCGCAAAGGGCATGTCTGTCGTCATGCCGGATTTTCCCTCAGAGGTATCTGGAAATGGGTCGTTGCAGTACACTAAAAATATGTCGACTACTGCAGTGATATTACCGGGCGGTGGTGCCCGTGCCGCTTATCAAGCAGGGGTGCTTGCCGGCATAGCAGATTGTTATGGCGGTAACAGCATCGTGCCTTTCCCGGTTATTGCCGGCACGTCGGCCGGTGCGATGAATGCGGCATTTCTCGCGGCCAACATGCAGAGCTTCGATGAAGCCGTCGAGCGGCTGGTGGCCTTGTGGTCGCAATTGGAAGTGAAACAGGTATACCGGCCCGAGTACCGCAAGGTGTTCGGCGTACTGATGCATTGGGCCTGGTCTTTGCTTTCGGGTGGATTGGGAGAATCCAATCCCCGATCCCTGCTCGACAATTCACCGTTGCGCGAACTGCTGGCCAAGAACATCGATTTCGATGCCGTGGCCGGGCATATCGATGCCGGGTTGTTGAGAGGCATAGCTGTGACCGTGGCGGGGTACAGCTCGGAGCGTTCGTTGAGCTATTTTCAGGCGGCCGCGGGCGTGCAATCCTGGTGGCGTCAGCGCCGCGAAGGGCGTCCCGCGCAGATAAGCCTCGATCACGTCATGGCATCGCTGGGATTGCCGATCATATTTCCCGCGGTAAAGATTTCAGGAGAGTGGTGTGGTGACGGGTCAACCCGACAGTTCGCGCCCTTATCTCCGGCGATCCATCTGGGAGCAGAACGGATCCTGGTCATAGACACTCAGTATCCGGCGCCGCAAAAAAACACGGGCAGCGACGGTGCCTACCCCTCTCTATCGAGGGTAATGGGTTATCTCTTCGACACGGTGTTTTCAGACAGCCTTTATGCCGATCTGGAGCGAGCCCAACGCATTAATCACACGCTGGACCATTTCAGCCAGGAAACGAGGCAGCCGCCCGTGGGTCTCGGCCTTAACCGAATCGAAACCCTGATCATTGCGCCTTCGCGCAGGCCGGTGGAAATTGCCGCGCGGCATGTCGCTCGTTTGCCCAAAGCCATGCGCTGGATCCTTAGGGCATTGGGCGGCGAGGCCGAAGGCGGGGATCAGCTCTTGAGCTACATGCTTTTCCAGGGCGCCTACTGCCGTGAGATGGTGGCCCTGGGCCGGCAGGATGCGCATGCCCGCCGCCAGGAGATCAGCCGTTTTCTCGGCCTGTCCAAAGTTCGCGCCGCCTGAGAAACACCGGAGCGGCGGTCCCCGCCGCGCCCTCAGCTTTCCCTTCCCCTTGCTTGTGCTAGCGAGGAAGGGGATTCTTACGGGCGCCGTTAGTTGCGCCGAGAAGCGCAGCCTGCAACGGGGGAACAGGGAGGCATGTCAGGAACCTCTCTCCCACCAGCGCGTGAGCCGCGTTACCGGCCCGCCTGCGTGCCATCAAGGCGCGTAGTGCAGCGCGTAGCACGGCTACGGGCAAGCGGCGCAACGCCGAGGGCGCGCAGGCGGGCTGCAACCCGAAGGGACGGGCCGGATGGCCCCCGCGGCTTTGTCGCTCCTCGCTTATTGGGGGTTACCCAACCGCACTCGTCGCTTCGCACCCCGGAGGCCATCCGGCGCCGTCGTGGCCACGCGCTGGTGGGAGAGAGGTTCCCGGGTCTGCGCGATATATCGCGCAGGGCGAGTTCCGACCGGCCCGTTGCGGGCGAGCATCGCAGGGGAGCCCCAAGGCTGAGCCTTGGGGCCGCGACTTCCGGCGCCATGCTTTTGATGCGCGCCATCCGTGGCGCACACCCTTCGGGCGTGCTGCGCACGTCCTATTTCGCTGTCCTGCGAAATGGGGGTGACTTTTGGCGAAACAAAAGTCACCCCGCCGGGAGGGCCAATAAACAACTTTTCGCGGCGGGAACCGCCGCTCCTGCAGGAGATGTGGTGTCCGCTGCCGTCAGCCGTCGGTGGGCGCAATTTTGATCTCGCGGGCGGACACGTCCAGATCGCGATGTTGGACGGTGACACGCCAACCGGCGTGAGCCAGTTGGTGGCTGAGTTGTTCGGCCATGAAGACCGATCGGTGGCGCCCGCCCGTGCAGCCCAGGGCGATCGTCAGGTAGCTGCGATTGCTGGACGCATAGCTGGGCAGCCAGTCCGACAGGAAGGTCACCAGGTTGTTGAGCATGCGGGTCACGGTGTTGTGCCCTTCCAGATATTCGATGATGGGTTGGTCAAGGCCGGTGTATTCACGCAGGGCCGGATCCCAGTAGGGGTTGGGCAGACATCGCATATCGAAGATGAAATCCGCATCCTGAGCCAAACCGAGACGGTAACCGAATGATTCCACCATGAGCGTCATGGGATGTTCGCGGCCCTTGGCGATCCGTTCGCGAATGATTTCCCGCAACTGGTGAATGTTGGTGTGGGTCGTGTCAATGCGTGCATCCGCTAATTGGGCCAGGGGCTCCAAAGCCTCGGCTTCGCGCACGATTGCGGTAACCAGGTCCGCGTTCCCGTCCGTTAGTGGATGGCGCCTGCGCGTGGCACGGTAACGCTTGATCAGCGTTGCCGGTTCACAGAACAGGTAAAGGACCGTGCAGCCATGTTTACGGGTCCGCCAGAGGGAGATGAGTTTAGCCAGTTCTTCGAACTCGGCTGGAGTGCTGTAGGGATCGATTCCTATGGCCAGCCGGGAATAACGTTGGCGGCCTTCTCCGAGGATTTTTTCGACGGCGGGTGCAATCAGGGACAACGGTAGATTATCCACCACGTGGTAGCCGATGTCCTCGAGCATGTCCAGGGCGCCCGTTTTTCCGGCACCGGACAGTCCGCCCAAAATAATCAAGTTCATGAGCGGAAGTTTAGCGTATGTATGTTGCAACAACAGGCCGATACCGGATGAACCGGGCCCGGCCTGTTGTTGCCGGGATTCACCGAACCGTCAGGTCTCCATATTCAAGCGAGCGGCTGGCGTGGCATGGTGGTCGGTGCGCCTTTCTTTGTGTTTTAACAATTGTCGGTCGAGTCTGTCGGTCAGCACGTCGATCGCAGCGTACATATCGGATTCACTGGCTTCCGCGTAGACGGTTTCGCCTCGAAGCTGGAGGATGGCTTCCGCCTTGTGGTCGAGGTTCTCCACACTCAGGATGACCTGGCTCGAAGTGGGAGGTTCGTGATGACGTTCGAGTCGCGCCAGCTTGGTGTTGATGTAATCCTTCAAGGCTTCAGTCACTTCTAAATGACGGCCAGTAATCGCGTTTTGCATAGCGTTCACCTCTTGCTGGTAGCTGCGGAATGTGCCGGGCGCCTGCGCTCCCGGGTGGAAGCGAAGCCCAAGGCCTCGCGGTATTTGGCGACGGTTCGTCGCGCGATCGGGATGTTCTCGCGGGCAAGCGCTTCCGCGAGTGCGGCATCGCTGAGCGGTGCCGTCGGGTCCTCGTGAGTCAAAAGATGGCGTAGATGTTCTCGCACAGCCGTTGCAGACAATCCTTCTTCACTATCATTAGACACCGTATTGGAAAATAAGTGCCTGAGCAGGATCACGCCGCGCGGCGTTGACATGGCCTTGCCCTGAACTGCACGGGAAACCGTCGACTCGTGCATCTCGAGTTCTTCCGCGACGTCACGCAGCGTCAGTGGCGCGAGGTGCAGCGGGCCATGTTCCAGAAAGGCGCTTTGATGGCGTACCAGAACACGGGCCACCCGCAGCAGCGTTTCATCGCGTTGCGCCAGGCTGCGAATCAGCCAGCGCGCTTCCTCGAGCTGCTGGCAAAAAGTCTGGGTGTTGGCTTCCTGGCGATGGGCGTTGAGCCACTTGGCGTAGGTTTCATTGACGGTGACGCGCGGGCGAGTGCCGGGATACAGCTCCACCTGCCAGCCGTCCGGTGTTTTCCGGGTACGCAACTCGGGGACCAGGTATTCGGTTGCTGCAGCAGAGAAGTCGCTGCCGGGACGGGGATTGAGACTTTGTACCAGTACCAACGCCGCATGCACGGTGGTTTCGTCCTGGCGGGTCAGGCGCATCAGGGTGGGCACATCGGTCCGCGCCAGACGGTCGAAATGGGTCGAGATCAGGGCCCGCGCGGTATCCAGTGCCGGTGTTTCGGGAGGCATTGCGTCCAGTTGCAGCAACAGGCATTCGGACGCACTGCGAGCACCTGCACCTACCGGGTCCAACCGCTGTACGCGGCTCAGAACGGCCTCTATTTCCACGGTTTCCGGCGCGGGGTCTAAGGACACCAACTCCTCTGCGATGTCGTCCAATTCTTCGTTCAGGTAACCGTTCTCATCCAATGCGTCGACGATCGCAAGCGCTATGGCATAGTCGCGCGGGGAAAAGCGCTCCAGCTCCAATTGTTCGATGAGATATTGGCGCAGGTCGGTAACGGGTGAGGCCTCGAGACGATCCTGATCCAGGCCTTCGCCATGACCGGGCAAGCCGGAAGACCAGTCCAGGATTTCCCAGTTGTCCGCTTCGGCATCCGCCGCGTTATCGGCGGGATTGGCTTCATAATCAGTGTCGGGTGAATCCTCCGCCGCGGGCTCCATGCGTTCGAGCAACGCATTCTCCTCCAGGGCTGTTTCCAGCATCTTCTCGAGGTCGAGGGTCGGCAGGGCCAACAGCCGTAGGGCCTGACTCTGGCGGGGTGCGAGCGCAAGCCGCTGGGACAGGCTGGTACTGAGGCGGGGGCCGGCATTCATCGGAGGGGAATTCCCACGGTCATAGTCTATTTATAGCCTAAATTTCTCGCCCAGGTAGATTTTCCGTGCGGCCGGATTGGAAATAATGGCCTCGGGGCTGCCCTCGGCCAGCATTTGCCCGCGGTTCATTACATAGGCCCGCGTGCATATATCCAGGGTTTCCCTGACGTTATGCTCGGTAATCAGCACCCCGATACCCCGTTCGGCGAGGTGGTGGATGATGCGCTTGATGTCGGCCACCGAAATGGGGTCGACGCCCGCAAATGGCTCGTCGAGCAGCATGAAGGCCGGTTCGTTGGCCAATGCACGCGCGATTTCCACTCGCCGCCGCTCGCCGCCGGACAGGCTGATGCCCTTGTCTCTGGCCAGATGGGAGACGCCCAGTTCTTCGAGCAGTTCGTCCGCGCGGTGTTGCCTTTCGGCTCGGGTGCCGCGGCCGCCGAGCTCGAGTACGGCGAGGATGTTGTCCCGCACGCTGAGGTTGCGGAAGATGGACGCTTCCTGGGGAAGGTAGCCCAGTCCGGCCCGGGCCCGGGCGTGCATGGGCAATCTCGTGAGATCGCGCTGGTCCAGCCGGATGCTGCCACGGTCGCTCGGCACCAGCCCCAGAATCATGTAGAACGTGGTGGTCTTGCCGGCCCCGTTCGGTCCCAGCAGGCCGACGATTTCCCCGGATTCCACGTTGAGACTCAAGCCGCAGACCACCTCACGCGTGCGATAACGCTTGTGCAGGTTGTCGGCGTAAAGCACGCTCATGAGCTTCCGCCAGCCGGGCTCAGCACGGCATGCACGCGTCCATGGTCCTTGCCGTGCGCTTCCAGCTGGCGGGTATCGATCCGGTAACGGACATGGTCTGCCGAAAAGTTCTCGCCCGGGCGTGAGAAATGAACCTGGTCGTCGAGATCCAGAAGGCTGTCTGCGGCGTGGTAGGTAATCGAGCGCGCGCTGCCCTTGATTTCGGGTTTGCCGGGGGGTAGCAGGTTGAACCGCGCCGGCTGGCCCGTGATCCGGACGGTATCGATTTTTTGTGCCTTGGTGTGAATGACCGCGCGATCCCCGTGCAGCGTCAGCTGTCCTCGATGAATGACCACATGACCGGAATACACCACCTCGGTCTTGTGATCGGGGGTGGTCATGGCCGAAGAACTATCGGCGGTCACGGTGAGGACCTTCGACGCAGAGGCCGAAGCTGGTGCCGGCGTGGTGGCGGGTGCCGCCAAAACCGGCCCGGAAGCGACGAGGCAGGCCGTCAGAAGGGTTGCATGAGAGGGTCTAGGGAACATAGCGGCTGGTAACGTCCTTGAGCACCGACAGCGTATCGTCTCGCAGGTTGGCCGCCAAGCCGGTGCCCCGGGTTTCGCGGTGGCCCTGACGCAGGATGATTTTGGCCTCGGTATGCAGCTGTTCGCTGGATAAGAGCAGTGTGACCGTACTGGTATCGAAGCGGATCGGATCCGCGACATCAATCTGGTGTGCGTGGACCTTGCCGCTCAATTTCAGACGGTTGTCGTTTTGGTCGAGATGGCCGTGGTCTGCGCGCAGATGCCAGGAGGTGTCGGATGCCGGGAAGTAGTCGAGCTTGATGTCCGAGAGCAAGGTAACGTCGTTGCGCGGCAGATGCGTGATCTTCTGCGCTTCAATAATATAGCGTCGCTCGCCATCGTCCGCAAAACGGACCAAGGTGGCCTGGTGGAGGAGGTAATCGGGCTGTTCGCCTTGTGGTGCCGATGCGCTTCTCATGGGGACGGTGCCATGGCTGCGGATCAGCAGCCAACTGGTCAGCCCGGTGGCTGCCAGTAGTGCGAACCAGGCCGCGAAAACCGGCCAACGGCGGGTCAGCATCACTTGCCGCTGCTATCCGCGTCTGCGTCGCGTGCTGCGAGCAGGCGGTCACAGACTTCCCTGACCGCACCTTCCCCGCCGCGTCCCTGGGTGCACCAGTCCGCTGCGTCGCGCACACGGGGTACGGCGTTGGCGGGTGCGATGCGCAGGCCCGCTATCTCGAAGGCCGGCAGGTCCGCTTCGTCGTCGCCCATGTAGGCGGAGAAGGCCGGTTTTATTCCGACTCTCTCCAGGAACTCGCTGAAGCAGCGGCCCTTGTCGGCCACGCCCTGGAAAACATGTTCTATGTCCAGCTCAGCGGCGCGGCGCGTCACGATCGGGGACTGGCGTGCCGTAATCAGGGCGACCACGATGCCGTTGCGCATCAATTGCTTGAGGCCGGCACCGTCATGCGCATAAAACGTCTTAATTTCACCAGCCGACTCCGAGTACCAGAGGCGCCCGTCGGTCAGCACGCCGTCCACGTCCAGGGCGAGCAGGCGAATCGCGGCTAGCGGCGTGCTCATACGACGCCCGCCCGCAGGAGGTCGTGCATATTGAAGGCCCCGATGGGCCGGCCGCTCTCCACCACGGGCAGGCCGTTGATGTTGCGGGTGTCCATCAGCCGCAGGGCCTCGGCGGCCAGCATCTCGGGATCGGCCACGGTGCAATCGCGCGTCATCATGTGCTGCATGGGGGTCGACAGATCCGCGCCCTGGTCCAGGTGGCGGCGCAGGTCGCCGTCGGTGAAGATACCCGCCAATTGTCCCTCGGCATCGGTCACCAGCGCCATGCCCAGGCCCTTGGCGCTCATCACCACCAAGGCTTCGGACAGGCGGGCGCTTTCGTTGACCACGGGCATGTCCTCGCCCGTATGCATGATGTCGGAGAC
>Ga0307440_1000118_pt1 | contig 34158 bp, 30 predicted proteins | sample SalMarWE160410MG_FD_202150 | JGI IMG/M metagenome (GOLD analysis project Ga0307440, IMG submission 202150) | Salt marsh sediment microbial communities from the Plum Island Ecosystem LTER, Massachusetts, United States - WE1604-10 | ecosystem: Environmental > Aquatic > Marine > Intertidal zone >...
GGCATGGAACGGTAATTTTGGGTTCCAGCACTGGCTGAAAGGTGAGTTCGGCGCTCCCTTCCATGATTTCGCCGGTTCGGTGGTCGTGCACGCCATGGGCGGATTCCTGGCGCTCGGGGCCGTCGTCATGCTGGGGGCGCGCAAGGGGCGCTACGGGCCTGCCGGCCGGGTCAATGCCATCCTGCCGTCCAGCATCCCCTTTCTGGCCCTGGGTTCGTGGATTCTCTGCGTCGGCTGGTTCGGGTTCAACGTGATGAGCGCCGGCAGGGTCGATGCCGTGTCCGGGCTCGTGGCCCTGAATTCGCTGCTGGCCATGGTCGGAGGGTTGCTGGCCGCCCTGGTGGCAGGGCGCAACGATCCGGGCTTCGTACACAACGGTGCCCTGGCTGGGCTGGTGGCCATCTGTGCCGGTTCCGATCTTGTCCACCCCATCGGGGCGCTGGTGATTGGCGCGGTGGCCGGTGCGGCCTTCGTCTATGGTTTCGAGTTGGTTCAGAGTCGTCTGAAGCTGGATGATGTGCTGGGGGTGGTGCCGCTGCACGGCGGTGCCGGTATCTGGGGCGGCATCGCCGCCGGCATTTTTGGCCAGACCTCTTTGGGAGGAGCCGGCGGTGTCAGCTTCATGTCGCAACTGATCGGTACCCTGACCGGCCTGGCCATCGCGGTTGGTGGCGGTTTCCTCGTTTTCGGTCTATTACAGGCCACGATCGGTATCCGTCTGAACGAAGAGGATGAACACCGCGGCGCCGATCTTTCCATCCACCAGATCTCCGCCTATCCCGAAGACGATATGAGCCAGCTGTAGGAGCGGCCTGGCTACGTCCCTGCGCGGGATTTGCACAGGGCAAGCCAGGCCTGCACCAACGTATCGCAGAAGGCATGCATGGGTGCGATCCGCGTCAGGTGGTGGCGGATTTCCCGGATACCCTCGGGGCCCAGATGGCGGCGCTCATCGTCGCCGGCCCCGATCCATCTCTCGATCACCGATTCGTCAACCTCGGCATGGAACTGCAGTCCGTACTGGCAACTGCCGAGGCGGAAGGCCTGGTTCGGTACGTTCGGGTGATGGGCGAGCAGCATGGCCCCGGGTGGCAGCGAGAAGGTTTCCCCATGCCATTGGATGATCTGCAGGCCGGCATCGGGCAGGGCGGAGAACAGGGGATCCTCGCCGGAGGCCGGTGTCGGGAATACCGGGTACCAGCCCAGCTCCCACACGGGGGAGCGCGTGATGTGCGCCTGGCCAGCCTTGGCCAGCAATTGTGCTCCGAGGCAGATGCCGAGCACGGGAAAGTCCTCGGCGATGGCCAGCCGCAGCAGTTCCAGTTCGTTCCGGATATACGGAAGTTCATCGTTGGCCGACTGGGGGCCGCCCATGACGATCAGCCCGTGATATCCAGACAGCGATTCCGGCACCGGCATTTGCTCCACATGGCAGAAGTCGATGACATGATCTGCCTGCGACAGCGCATCGGCCAGCCTGGCCGGCGGTTCGATATTCTTATGCTGCAGGACCAGGAATTTCATCGATAGGGCCCGTTCACACAAAAGCCAAGCGCAGCGACGAGGCGATTTTTAAACGATGCTGCGTTACTCGTCTTTCATTTGGATGCACCAAACTTCGCTCCTCTTGCCTTGCCTGACCATATTTCTGGCAGCAGCGCTTCGTTCGGATTTTGTGTGAACGGACCCTAGCTTAACAACGCCGGGCCGTGGTACAACATGGGCATGCCGATGGATGCAAAGGCGGTGGCCGCATTGCTGCGCCGGGTGGCGCGAGGCAGGCATGGCCATGAACATCTGAGTATGGACGAGGCCGAGGGTATCCTCGCCGCCCTGCTCGAACCGGATGCCGATCCGCTGCAGTTGGGAGCATTTTTGATCGCCCAGCGCATGAAGGGGGAAACGGCGCCGGAGCTGGCCGGCTTCGTGCGCGCGGCCCGAAACAGGGTCACGGGATACGGGCATATCCGGGCGGCGGATGGCTGCGTCGATCTGCCTTGTTATGCCGGCAAGCGCCGCGCCGCCCCCATGCACCTGGCGGCGGCGCTCGAGGCCCGCGATGCTGGAATCCCCATATTTGTGCATGGTGTAGCGCACATCGAGGGGCGACTCAGCGCCTGGCAGGCGCTCGCAGCCGCCGGCGTGGCCCGGGCAGGGAGCCTCGAGCAGGCGCAGGCGGTGCTGCGGCGCGACGGCATCGTCTATGCCGATCTGGCCGAGCTGTGTCCGGCGCTGTTCCACATTTACGGCCTGCGTCCGAAGCTCGGCGTGCGCTCGTTCGCCCATACAGTGGCGCGCCTGCTCAATCCGCTTGGCTGTGCGGGGCAGCTGAACGGCTGTTTCCATACCCCCTATGCCGACAGGATGGCCGGCGCCAATGCGCTGCTCGGTCAGGCGCATTCGCTGATCTTCATGGGCGCGGAGGGCGAGCCCGAGCTGTATGCCGAGCGGCAGAAGCTGGTGGCCATGCAGCGCGGCGATGATATCCGCCTGCTCGACCTGCCCGATAGCGGTTGCGATCCGTACCCGAAGCAGAGGAGCGGGGCGGAGGCCATGGCGGCGCGTTTCGCGGCTATACTGAACGGGGAGATGGATGCGCGCGAAACGGCAACGTTGGCACGCATGCGCGCTGCCTTCCGCTGGGCCGCCGGCGGCGAGCTGCCGGCAGACTGGGTGATCATGGAGGTATGACAATGGCAAGGGTACTGGTTCCGTTCACCAGGGGGGTGGAGGAGATCGAATGCATTGCCGTGGTCGATATCCTGCGCCGGGCCGGCGTCGAGGTGTGCTTGGCCAGTCTCGACGGCAGGCCAGTGACCGGGCGCTCCGCCATCACCATCCAGCCCGATGCGCCACTTGCCGAGGTGATCAATGATGCCTGGGATATGGTGGTATTGCCTGGCGGTCTTCCGAATGCGCATCTGCTGCGCGACGATGCCAACGTCAAGGCGGTCGTGACCCGACTACGTGAACAGCAGAAGCCGGTGGCGGCGATCTGTGCGGCCCCGACGGCGCTGGCCGCCTACGGCGTGCTGGATGGCCGGCGTGTCACCTCCCATCCGGGGGTGGCCGACGAGGTGCGCACGCGGGCACCGGCGGCCGTCTATGTCGACGAGGCCGTGGTCGAGGACGACTTTCTGACCACCAGTCGCGGTGCCGGCACGGCCGTTGAATTCGCCCTGCGCCTCGTCGCCCGCCTGTGCGGCGAAGACAAGGCGAGTGAGGTGAGGACAGCCATCGTCGCCCCGTGAGAGGCGCGATTCCATCTCCAATTCGGCACTTTGGGTTCTTTGTTTGCATCCCGTTTGGGACGCCGGATGATCCCGCCATGCCTTGCACTGCGTGCCTCAATCAACTTCAATCCTTGACGAGCGCATTCATGAATCTTCCGAGCCCTGTCGCGCCATAGGGCCAGTCATTCACCCAGGAGGAGCCCATGCACGAGCAAGACAATGCCAACGTAATCACCATCCTCAACCGCATTTTGGAAATGGAACTGGCAGGCGTTGTGCGCTATACGCACTACTCTCTGATGGTCTTCGGCTATAGCCGCATCCCGATCATCTCCTGGCTGCGGGACAATGCCAGCGAAAGCCTGGATCACGCGCAGCGCGCGGGCGAAATGATTACCCTGCTAGGTGGCCATCCGTCGCTGCAGATTGGGCCGCTGCTGGAAACGGAAAAACACGACATCGGGGATATCCTGCGCGAGAGCTTCGAACACGAGAAAGCAGCGGTGTTGCTCTACCACGAACTGTTGAAAACCGCGGAGGGCAAATCCGTGCTCATTGAGGAATATGCTCGGGAGATGGTCGCCACGGAAGAAATGGACCTCGACGAGATCAACAAGATGCTGCGAAAACCCGGAGATATCGAAAGCTTCAAGGGCTGATACCCATAGGACAACGAGTATTGTGCCCAGCATTTGCTTTCAGGACCTACGGCCCGATGCAGACCTACTGAGCCCGAGCCGCGACTTGCGTATTGATGCAAACAGTGGCGATAGCAAAAGCAGCGACACGATATGAAGGGTCTTCATAAGATAATCACCCTACCCACGTTGACGATTCTTAAATGCACAGCAGATACGAATAGAGCGTAGCAGGCATGCATCCATGACATTTGGCTGCGAATCCATAACATACGGCGCATGCGTTTGAGCCGTGAATTCAGGGACCAGCATATCCAGCACGAGATGCGCACCTTCGGGCGCAAGAACGGCTATGTGACCACGGGCCAGGAGGCACGGCTGGCCAAGTGGCTGCCGCGCATCGGCCTGCCCAAGGACAGAGCCCTGGCCGAGGCCGATATCCCGGAAGGGGCGCCGGTGGTGCTGGAAATCGGCTTCGGCAACGGCGATTTCCTGGTGCACCTGGCCCAGACGCATCCGGACTGGTACCTCGTCGGGGTGGAGATCTACCTGCCGGGCGTGGCCAAGGCGGTGGGCCGGCTGGCGGAGGCCGGGGTCATCGAGCGCTGCCGCATCTCCCAGCTCCCAGCCCAGGTGGTGCTGCAACAGCAGATTGGCGAGAGGCAGCTAGACGGCGTGTTCATCAACCATCCGGATCCGTGGCCGAAGGCGAAGCATGTCAAGCGCCGGCTGATCCAGAAGGATTTTGCCATGCTGCTGGCATCGCGCCTGAAGCCGGGCGGATTCATGAAGCTGGCCAGCGACAAGCCCGACCTTGCCGAGTGGATGCGCGACATCCTCGATGCCACGCCGGGACTGCGCAATGTCGCGGGCCGGGGCCTGTTTGCGCCACGCGATGTCGAGCGTCCCTATACCAAGTTCGAGCAGCGCGGCCTGCGCGAGGGGCGCCACAGCTATTTTCTGCATTATGTCCGGGAGGATGCATGAGCCTGAAGACCAACCGCGAACAACTGGTGATGACGGCGGTGCAGGGCACGGTATCGCCCGCCAACCAGTGGGCTCCGTTCGAGGTGGGGGCCAACGGCGAGGTGTTCGCCTGGCCATCCACCGGCGGCATCACCTACAACGTCAAGGTCGGCGATTCGGTGTTCGGCTGGGCCGGTGAGCACATCGAACCCGGCGTGTCGGCCACGCTCAAGCACGCGAACAAGAAGGCGGAGGCCGGCTTCCAGTTCCTGTCCTGCTGCGGCAACGAGGCGCGCGTTATTTCCGGCGATGCAAAGGGTGAGGCGGGCACGGTGATCGGGCATCACGGCGGGGTGGAGCACCTGATGCTCGATTTCCCCGATGCCATCCTGGACAGGCTGACCTGCGACGACAAGTTTCTGATCCGTGGCTACGGCCAGGGCCTGCGCCTCGTCGATTACCCGGATGTGCACATCTACAACCTCGATCCGGGCCTGTTAGAGGGCTGGGGCCTGCACGAGCAGGGCGATGGCTCGCTGGCCGTACCCGTGCACGTGGTGGTGCCTGGGCATGCCATGGGCTCGGGCATCGGTTCGTTGTCGGTGACCACCGGCGACTACGATATCCTGTGCCATGACGAGGAAACGGTGCGCGAATATGGCCTGGATCGCCTGCGCTTCGGGGATTTCGTGGCGGTGCTCGACCATGACAACCGCTACGGGCGCACCTACCGCAAGGGGGCGATTACCATCGGCGTGGTCATCCATTCCGATTCACCACTGGCCGGCCATGGTCCCGGCATGATGACGTTGATGAGCAGCAGCACACCGGGCCGTCTGGTACCCGTGCTGGAGGAGAATGCCAATGTCGGATCGGTTCTGGGCCTGGGGCGCTTTGCCGCATAGTGCCCTGGTGATGCTTGTCGCGGCTGCCCTGGCGATTCCGTCTGCCGCGCAGGCGCAAATCTACACCTGGAAGGATGCCAACGGCAACATCCATTATTCCGATATCCCGGCATCGTCCCGGGCCACCAAGGTCGAAACGGGGCCTGCCGATACAGTGCGTAACCCGAATTTCAACCAGGCGCTGATGCGCAAATCCGTTCCCTACCGCGATGTCGGCGGCCAGATGCATGTGGAGGGCCAGGTCGATGGCGTATCGGTCGATTTCGTCGTCGATACGGGGGCCAGCATGGTGGTGATTCCTCGGACCGTGGCCGACCAGGCAGGAATATCCACCGAGGGTGCGGCCAGCATCAGCATCCAGACCGCCAATGGCATCGTGGATGCGCCTGTAGTGAAACTCGACAGCTTCGATCTCGGCTCGCTACACGTCGATGGCATCAGTGCCGTGGTGCATAACATCGATGCCGGCGGACAGATGGGCCTGCTCGGCATGAACTTCCTCAGTGCCTACCGCATGACCATTGATCACGAGCACCACGTATTGATTCTGGATGCGAAATGAGCGATCAGCGGCTGCGCGTGGCCTGCGTGCAGATGTGTTCCGGCGATGACCGGTTGCGCAATCTGGCCGCGGCGGAACGGCTGTTCGATGCGGCGGCATCCGAGGGCGTGCGCCTGGTCGCGCTGCCCGAAAATTTCTCCTTCATGGGGCGTGATGACGAAAGCCGGCGCGCAGCCGCCGAATACCCCGAAGAGTCCTGGGTGCTGGGTTTTCTGTCCGAGCAGGCCGAACGTCACCGCATGCATGTGATCGGTGGCAGTGTGCTGCTGAAACAGCGGGATTCCGAGCTTCTGCGCAATGCCTGCCCGGTGTTCGCGCCGGATGGAAAGCTGCTGGAGATCTACGACAAGATGCATCTGTTCGATGTCGATCTCGGGCCCGAACGCTATCAGGAATCGGCGACGATCCTGGCCGGGGCTGCGCCGACATCGGTACCGATCGGACCTTGGAAAGTCGGCTTATCCATCTGCTACGATCTGCGCTTCCCCGAGCTTTATCGGCGATATTCCGAGACGGGCTGCCAAGTGCTGAGCGTACCCTCGGCATTCACCGTGCCCACTGGCAAGGCCCATTGGGAAACGCTGCTGCGGGCCCGGGCCATCGAGAACCAGGCCTATGTACTGGCGCCCGCACAGGCCGGCGAACATCCGGGCGGGCGCCGCACCTGGGGGCACAGCATGATCGCTGATCCGTGGGGCGAGGTGCTCGGATGCCGGGAAGAAGGCGAGGGGCTGGTGCTGGCCGAGCTGGACCTGGCCAGGATCGAGGAGGTGCGGGGCATGATCCCGGCTTTGCACCACCGTCGCCTATAGCATCGGCTACTGTGGCATGCGGGCTAGTAGTGGACGGTCAGCTTGCACAGATAGCTTTGCTGGATGCGTGAGGCGTATTCCAGAAAATTGTTGTTTTCCTCCCAGTGCGACGCCTGCAGCAGGTTTTTGCCGATGAGATCGACCTCGATCCTCTTGTTCGGTATCCAGCCGATGCGCGCGTCCAGGCGCGTATAGGGCTGCACATCGAAGCGGTTGCCGGCGGCGCTCCAGCGGATGGCGCCGAAATAATACAGGTTCATGTCCATCTCGAGATGCGTAAGCGGATTGAGGCTCAGGCCCGCCGTGTATTGCCAGCGCGGGGTTTTCTGGGACACGGAGAAGGCGGTGCCCTGGGCCTCGAAATCCTGGATCGGCGTGGGCCAATAGCGCTGATCCAGGTAGCTGACCGTGCCCTTGATCTTGCCCCAGTCGCTGAAGCGGTAGGTGAAATCCCCCTCGATGCCCATCACCCGCCCGTCGAGCAGGTTCATCAGATAGTCCGGCACCACCATATACGGGGCGCCAGCAAACGGGAGGTAGGCATCGGCTTGCTGCAGATGGGCATCGGCGATGCCCCGGTAGTTCATCTGGAACACCGTGGCCTGCAGCAGCAGGTCGTTGGTAGGGAAAAAGCGGTATCCCGCCTCGTAGGATACAAGCCTTTCGGGATGGACGATGCCGGTGCCCAGCAGGCGCACCACATATCCCGGTCCGCCACCGGCATTGAAGCTGATGCCGTTCTCCACCATGTCCGGGAAGCGCACGGCCTGCGAGTAGGCGGCCCACAAAGCCCAGGTGTCCGCCGTATAGATCAGGCGTGCACTCGGTTCGTTCTGCCAGTTGGCATACCGGTTCCGCTCAACCTTGGTGCCGAGGATCAGGTGCAGCCTGTCCGTGAGCCGGTATTCGTCATTGAGGAAAAACGAATGCAGCACATTGCGCCGGCTGGCCAGTTGCATCACGGCGGTGTCGGTGAAGTCGCTGTAGGAGTCGCGGAAGTCGTAGCCCAGCGACACCAGCTGGTGCGGCAACTGCGACAGGTTGAACTGCAGGTCGAGATCGTAGGTATCGCGCTTCTCCCCGAAGAACGGCGTGGACACCGCGTATTGGTCGTAGAACGCCTGCGTCACCATCTGCGTGTCCGCCGACAGGCTGTTCTGCACCTTCATCACCACATTGCGCCCGGTATACAGGTTGTTGCTGGTGTACGGTACCGGATAGGTGCCGGGCTGGCTTTCGATGGCCCCGAAGGCGCCGGCCAGGACACGGTAGCTGTCTCCGTGCAGCGAGATGTGGGTATCCCCCTTGTCCCAATCGAGTCGGAAGCCTCCCTGGCTGAGGTTCCGGTGGTCGGGCGCCTTCTGGCCGGATGGCAACAGGAAGCCGCCCCTGTTCTCGCTCATGCCGTAGACACGGTAGGCGGCATGGCCACTGCTGCCGCCTACACGGATGGTGGTGAAGCCCTTTTCATGGCTGCCCGTACCACCGGAGATCATCAGTCCCTGAGTGTCACGGGCGTTCTTGGTGATGATGTTGATGACACCGTTGACGGCGTTGGCACCCCACACGGCACCGCTCGGTCCGCGCAGTACCTCGATACGTTCGATATCCTGCATCGGATAGTTCAAGGCCGGCCACCACACCCCGGCAAATGTGGGCGAATACACCGGCCGGCCATCGATCAGCACGAGCAGCTTGTTGGAGAACAGGTCGTTCTGGCCGCGGATGGAGATCGAATACTGGTTGGCGTTGATCTGTTGCACGTTGACGCCTGGAGCAAGGCGCAGGGCTTCCGGGATACTTTGGGCGCCTGAACGGCGAATGTCGTCCTGCGTGATCACGAACAGGGCCGCGGCCGTTGAATAGTACTTCTGCTTACGCTTGGAGGGAGAGGTGACGGTGACGTTCATCAGATCCTTCAGACTCAGTTCCATCAAGTCCGTCACCGAAGCGCTGGATGCTGCCGAGGCCCGCCTGGCGGTCGCCGGTATCAGTATCAATGCCGCCGCCAGCAACATCAGGCAGAACTGCAGGCTGGGCGCGAAGCGTTGCTTATTGCCGTTCATGCTCTGCCGATCGCGTTCTGGATGGCCTGCTGCAGGGGCTTGGAAAGATACGGCTTTTGCAGGAATCCGGCCGGAGAGATGTCCTTGAACTGCTGGAAGGCCTCCTCACGTGAGTAGCCGCTGGACAGAATCACCTTCACATTGGCGTCGATATGGCGCAGTTGTTCAAAGGCCTCCCTCCCGTCCATGACCGGCATGGTAAGATCAAGGAGAACAACAGCAATATCCTTGTGGTATTTGCGGAAGGTATCGATACATTCATGGCCGTTTTCGGCGGTCAGCACCTTGTATCCCATGCGCTGCAGGATAGCCTCGACAATGGATCTGACGACGCGCTCGTCGTCCACCAGAAGGATGGTGGTACGGTTGTCGGTCGTCGGCGCAGCGGCGTCCACAGGCTTCAGGCCGGCAGCTGACAGAGAGACCTTGTCCTGAACGGAGGATACGGGAAGATAGACGCGGACCGTGGTTCCGGATCCGGGCTGGCTTATGATGCGGATGGAGCCCTGATGGCTGCGCACGATACCAAGGACCGCACTCATACCCAGCCCCCGTCCCGTGAACTTGGTCGAAAAGAATGGGTCGAAGATGCGCTGTAAGGTTTGCTCATCCATGCCGCAGCCGCTGTCGCGCACCTCGAGGCAGACATAGGGTCCCGGAAGCGGGGTGTGCTCGAGATATTCGCTGTGCAGATCGCTTGCCAGCGCTCCGATGCGGCGGGTCGATATCGATATCGTGCCGGAGACGTCTCCGATGGCTTCCGATGCGTTGGTGATCAGGTTCATCACGATCTGTTGCAGCTGCGTTTTGTCGGCATCGACCATGGGCAGAACCGGATCGAGATCCGTGTCGAGCGTGGCTTTTTTGGACACGAACACGTCCAGAAGCTGTGCCGTTTCCTCGACCAGTTCGGACAGATTGACCGGCTCGACCATGGTCTTTCCCTGGCCCGAGTAGGCGAGCATCTGCCGGCACAAATCGGCAGCCCGTTCACAGGAAACGGTGATGCTTCCGATCTCCTTTTCCAGTTCGCTATCGGCATGCAGTTTCAGTCTCATCAGTTCGGCGTTACCGAGAATGGCGGAAAGCAGGTTGTTGAAATCGTGGGCGATACCGCCAGCGAGAATACCCAAGGACTCCAGGCGCTGGACATGGGCCATGCGCCGTTCCATATCGGCCTTTTCCTCCTTGGCCTCGATCTGGGTGGTGATGTCACGGAGGACACCCTCGATGCCGCTGAGCTCCCCTCTGGTATCGCGGATCATGTTGGCCGATGCAGCTACCCAGATGATGCTGCCATCCTTGCGCCGCAAGCGGGTTTCGAAGTTCATCAGAGATCCGTCCGATTTGGCGAAGGCCACCCTGAACGAGCGCAGGCCGTTCGTATCCGCAAATATATTCGCCATGGGCATGTTCTTCATCTCGTCCAGTGTGTATCCGAGCAGGCTGGAGGCAGATTTCGAGACCCAGGCCAGGGTGGCGTCTGGCGCAACGCGGTAATAGGTGTCGAGCATGTTGTCGAGAGTTGACTGCAGTTCGTCGTGCGCCCGTGCGATCTCCTCCTGGCTGGCCAGCAGTCGCCGGTTGGCCTCTTGCAGGGCCAGCGTGCGATCCAGGACGCGTTTTTCGAGTTCCTCATTCACGTTGGCCAGGGTTTGCTGCACAAGCTTGCGCTCCGTGATGTCGACGAAGGATCCGAACATCCCCTGTTCGTCCTCGAACTGGACCGGCACGATGGTCAACTCGACCCAGACCGTCGAACCATCGAGCTTGCGCAGTGGCAGTTCGAAGGAGTGAAGGCTGCCCTGAGCGGAGACAATGGCCAGGATCTGCTGGCGGTCGGCCGGGTTCTGATAAAGCATGGTGGTACCGGTCAGATCCTCCGGCGGATGACCCTCTGCCATCAGATGCAGGGCGGCCTGGTTGATAAAAAGGATGCTGCCCTGTTCATCCCGGCGCGAAATGATGATGGGCATCGGGGTGGCCTCGGCGATGATGCGGAAGCGCTTCTCGCTTTCCCTGAGTTGCTGCTGGCTGTGTTCTGTGGCGATAAAACCTTCCTCTACCTTCCGGACCATCATATTGTATCCGGAAAGCAAGTCGTTGATTTCGCGGATGTCGGAGACTTCCGAATGCCGCAACGAATAGTCCTGCTGGTCGCTGGCACGCCGCATCAGCCGGGCCAGGGACACGATGGGAGAAGTGATTTTCTTCTGCAGACTCATGGCGATAATCAATGCCAGGATCAGGCTGGACGTCATGACGAGGCTGATGGTGATGATGCTTGTGCGTTTGCTGTTGGATAGGGCATCGAGATTGGATTCGATGTAGATGACACCGATGGGTACGCCCCTTTTCATGATGGGCTCGTACAGCTCCATGTGGTGTCCCACGATGTGGAACCCTTTGGTTTCGAATGGCACCAACTGTGCCTTGGTGCCGTTGTTGCCGGTAGCAACGTCGGCCAGCACATCGCCATTCGCCGAGAACAGCCTTAGGCGTGCGATGTCCTTGTTGCCCTTCAGACCATCCAGTAATTTTTGCGCGAGGCGCTTGTCGGAAAAGAGCAGTGCGGGTTTGGCTGCCAAACCGATCACCTCGGCGCGTGCAATCAGCACCTGCTTGGCCTCATGCTCCAGCATCGACTGATTGCTGCTGATCCATACCCCGCCCATGACCAGGATAGCCAATCCAAGGGTCAAGATGAACGAGAGCTGCAGTTTGCGCTGGATGGAGGATAAGGGCGGCTTGCTCATGGGCTTTCCCCGTCGACGATTTCGCCCAGTTGCAAGAGCTGGGCGCTGACATACAGGCCGGAATCTGCAATGGCCTTTCTATTGATGCGGAAGCTCAGCCTGTCGCCCCTGCGGATAAGCTCGATCATGCCCCCCTTGTCGGCGAACCCCGGAATATCGGAAACAGTCAATATCGGAAGCTGTTTTGAACTGTCGAGCCATTGCTGCAGGTGGGCTTGTTGATCGCTACCGATAAAAAGCACCTGTGGCCGGCCGAGGCAGGTGAGGTCGGTGCAGGGGTCGATGCGCAGCCGGGTGCGTCCCGACTTATCCGAGGCGGTGGCGATTCTCTGCATGGCGCCCCGCACCATGTCGTCTCCACTGACAAGCACGGTGACCGGCATGTTCCTTTTCTTGTTCGGCCACTCCGTGAATTGGATGAAATTGAAGATATAGGCGGCTTCCAGCGCGTATTCCGAAGCACGCGGATGGATGGGTTGCCCGGACTGTTCGGGTAAGGCGAATGCCAGGGTGGGGGTAAACAGGAGGATGCCGATGGACAGGTAGTGTCTGGCGATGCGGATCATCTGCATGGGGGCACGGCCCTACGTTTCCGCCGCTGGTCTGACAGCGGCAGGGAACAGAATGGATAACGACACGACATCATCGGTGCATGATTGTAGACATAGGCATCGAGGTGGACCAGTGAGGCCTCTGTGCGGGTGCAGTCGTCAGCCTGCCAGGGTTGCAATTCACCATGGCCGGCAGGATGATCAAGCCATGGAGCCCGGATGAGCAGAGCGGATCCCGAACAGCGGCCGAGCCGGGAGCAACTGCGTGCTCATCGCCAGATTTTCTGGGATGCATGGCAGAAGTCCGAGGCCGGACTGCCGCTGAATGCCCTGGAGGTTCGTATCGTGCGGGTGATCCGCATGCATCCCGAGTATCATGCGCTGTTCGATGATATGGAGCTGTTCTTGGAACGGGATTTTCACGTCGATGACGGCATGAATCCGTATCTGCACCTGTCGCTGCACATGGCTCTGGAAGAGCAGGTGGCGACGCGACAACCCCCCGAGGTGGCAATGGCACTGGAACAAATGGTCGCTGTCAGGCACATGGATCGGCATGCTGCGCTGCATCTGCTGCTCGAAATCCTGGCGGAAACCGTCTATCTGGCCCAGCGGCGGGGCGATGATCCGGATGTGGGTGAATATGCGCGCCGATTACGGGAACTTGGTCGGTCATGATACGGGATCTGCTGGTGGCGGCTGTCTTTTTTTTCGGTCCGATGCTGGTGATGTTCGTGCTGCGCAATCTGGCATCGATGTTCAGCCTGTGGCTGGTGTTGCGCCGGCAGCAGCGATTACAGCCGAAGGTTATCGACGTCAGTCCCACCGTGGATCGGAGCCCATCGCTTGCATTTGTGGCCCTGGCAATCCTGGTCGGCATCCTGTCTGCCTATACGGCCTGGTATCACACCCGGCAGGAGACGGGCCATAAGCTCAACTTGCAATATGTGCCCGCACATCTGGATGATCATGGGCGCGTGATTCCGGGTAAACTGGTGCCCCGGCCCGGGACGCCGGATTCCGATTCAGCCCAGTGAGCCCATGGGAGATTGGTTAGTTCGCAGGGAAAACCTGGGTCTTGTCGAGATCCGTATTGCTCTTCTTGGGACGGATATTCGTGCCACAATGCGGGCACTCGTACAGGTCAGACTTTTCGGCCTTGAATTTTTCTTTGCACCGTGGACAGGTGATCGTGACTTCGCTCATGATTTCTCCTCGTAGGCAACGGGCAACCGGATCGGAGTGCCGGGGATCCGCTGTCGCACTGTACCGTAATTCAAGGACGGAACGTACATGAAATCAAGTCATCCGATCATGCCTATGGCGAAGCTCGGTCTGGCTGAGGTTCCGAATGCCCTGGAGCAGGGGGCATGGCTACTTGCGCAATCCCCGCGTCTCGCCGCCGAATGGAAACGCCGGCTTGTCGCAACCTCCGATGCCGATGTCGTTTCCACTCCGCCGGTCGAAAGCTGGCAGCATTGGTTGGTTGGGATTGCCCGTGGGCAAGCAGGACTTCCTGTACCGCTGACTACGCTGCAGGAACTGCAGCTGTGGGAGCGGATCATCAACGACGACATGCCTGCCATCGGTCACGCCATGCCAGGCTTGGCCCGTCATGCCAGTACGGCCTATGCCCTGATCCGGGAATTCCGCATCGATGTGCAGGAACTGGATGCAGCCGGCGAGGAGGCCGGGGCACTGGGACGTTGGATCGTGGCCATGGGGCGGGCTGTCGAACAGCAGGGAAGGATGCTTGTGGCCGACGTGCCGGAGCGCCTGTTGCCGCAAATCGGATCCCTGGTACCGGTGCGCCATATCCTGCTCGACGGCTTCGAGCGTTTGACGCCGATGCAGCAGGCGCTGTTGCGCGCTCTGTCCGAGCATGGCACGAACCTTTCGTCGGTCGACGAGGTCGGAGATACCCCGACGGAGATGACATTGACGGTCTGTACCGATGCTGAGGCCGAATACCGCCATCTTGCCGAACGCATCGCCGTCTGCATCGAAGCCGATGCACATGCCCGTATCGCCGTGGTGACCAGCAAGCAGGCGAACGATACCGAAACGCTATGCCGCATCTTGGATGAGGCCCTGCTGCCAGGGTCGGAAGCGGCCTTTTCCTTGCAGGCCGTGAACATGCCGGGAAGGCCGCTGGCCGACCAGCCGTTGGTTTATCAGTCATTGGCTCTGTTGAGGCTAACCGGGCGCCGGGGGGCACGGCTGGCCGACCTTGCATCACTTCTTTTCTCGCCCGGCATCCGGGGCTTTGCCACCGAGCGCATGGCCCGGGCGCAGTTCGATGCACGGCTGCGCGAAGATAATCGCTACTACATTAGTTTCGGCAGCCTATTGAATCAGCCGGAAATGCAGGCGATGCCAAAGCTGGCCGGAGTCGTGCGGCTGCTGGCCGACTGGGATTCCACGATTCGGCCGGCAAGCGAGTGGGTGAAATCGGTACATACCCTGCTTCAGGAAACCGGTTTTCTTCAGACCACCGCAGCCGATCGCAGCAGCAGCGAGATCCGCCAGCTCAATGCCTTCCGGGAAAGTCTGGCTTCATTGGTGGCCGTGGATGCCATTCACGACAAACTGGCGTGGGGCGCGTTCCTGTCATTGTTGTCATCGGTATGTCGGCAGACGCCGTTTGCGCAGCCAGTGCATTATCCACAGGTGTCGGTCGTGCCGATGGAACAGATCGCAGGACTGAGATTCGACCGCATTTTCGCGGTCGGGTTCGATGAGGATGCGTTGCCCCTGCCGGCGCAGCCGTCGCCACTGCTGCCGTTTGCCGTGCAGCGGCGTTATGCGCTTCCTTGTGCTACGCCTGCGCTGGCGTTTGATGAATCGGTGTTTCTCTGGCAACAGCTTAGGCAGGCTGCGCCTCGATTGCATATCAGTTTTGCGCACAGTCGCGATGAGCGTGATCTGAATGTCTCCCCCCTGTTGGCCGGCATGGTTGCCGGATTTGCGAAAGTGGAGGTAAAGGCACAGACGGCGCTCATCACGGAGTATTACGACGATGCGCCGCCTGTACCGCTGGTTCCGGACGAATCGGTGGCCGGCGGCAGCGATATCATTCGCAACCAGTCGGCCTGTCCGTTCCGGGCCTTCGCCACGCACCGCTTGGCGCTTGCGCCGCTCGGCGAAACCCGGCCCGGCATCGAGCCGCGCGAAAAGGGTTCGCTGATCCATCACGCCTTGCAGTACATCTGGGAGCAGTTGAAGTCGCAGCAGGCTCTGTTGGCGCTCGATGAGGAGGCCGCCTCATCTCTGGTCGGGGCGGCGATCGATCATGCCTGGGGCAAGACGCGCATACCGGTCACGGAGACAACCCGGGATTACGAACGACAGCGCATGGCCGCGGTGTTGCACGACTGGCTCGATGTGGAGCGGGAACGTCCTTCATTTGAGGTGGTCTGCTGTGAGAAACCCTACGAGCTGCAACTTCCTGTCGAGGGCGAGGCTAGGATAGCGGTGAAGTTGAAGGCCGATCGGATCGACCGTGATGGCGAAGGCCACAGCATGGTCATCGATTACAAGACCGGTGCAAAGCAGGGCGTGAAAAAGTGGATCGGCGAGCGGATGGAGCAGCCGCAATTGCCGCTGTATGCCATCGCTGAACACCTGGGAGAGAACGATGCAGTCTGTTTTGCTCAGGTGCGCAGCGGAGAAATGGAGTTCGAGGGCCTGAGCGGCGAGCCGCTTGGCATCAAAAAGATCACCCTGTACAAGGGAAACGATCCCGAAGCCGAAACTTGGTCGGATTTGCTCGCACTGTGGCGAAAACGAATCGATGCGCTGGCCTCCGAGTTTGTCAGTGGGCGTTCCGATGTGTCGCCACGCGATGACAATGCCTGCAAGCACTGCGGTCTGGAGTCGGTGTGCCGCATTGACGAAATCGGCTTTGCACATGAGGTTGATGAAGATGATGTGGGGGACGAGACATGAGCATCGATGTTCGTCGTACCACCATCGATCCGGCCGGATCGTTCCTTGTGCAGGCTCCGGCCGGCTCCGGCAAAACGGAACTGCTGACCCGGCGTATTTTGCGCTTGCTCGCCGTGGTTGAGGAGCCCGAGGAGATTTTGGCGCTCACTTTTACGCGCAAGGCGGCGGCGGAGATGCGCAGCCGCGTCATCGAGGCGTTGACGATGGAAAAGCCCTCGGATGAATCCTCGCACAGGGTGGAGACCTGGCAGCTGGCACAGGCAGCGAACGAGCGATCCGTGGAGCGCGGCTGGCATCTGGCCGAACACCCGATGCGACTGCGCATGATGACGCTGGACAGCTTCACGCATGCACTGGCGCAGCAGTTGCCGCTGCTCTCAGGGCTTGGCGACATGCCCACGCCCTCCACGCATGTGGTGCCGCTTTATCGGGAAGCCGCCGAGGTGGCATTCGCGCAACTGGAACGCCGTAATCGTGATCAGGCAGCGGCGGTGCTGCTGCATCAGGATCACGATTTGCCGGCCCTGATCGAACTGGTGGCCGATATGCTCGGTAAACGGGACCAGTGGTTGCACGATATCCGACCGCATGCCGATAATCCGGATGCGCTGCGCGATGTGCTCGAAGCGGGATTGGCCGAGATCATGGCGCGGAAGTTGAGTCACTGTGCATTCCTGATTCCCGAGGAAATCCGCCTGGGCATGCCGGCGTTGCTGCGCTTCGCCGGCTCGAATATGAACGACGACATGCTCGGTACCCTAAGTGGCTGGCCGGATGCCGATATCGATCAGCTCGCCATATGGCAGCGCATTGCCGAGCTGCTGATGACCAAAAAAGATCCGAAATTCAGGTCGAAGGTAGACAAGAGTATCGGGTTCCCGCCCGGCAAGGAGTTTGCCGGAGAGAAGCAGGAATTCATCGAAGGCCTGACAATGCTTGCCGGTATTGATGGCCTGGCTGTTTTGCTGAACGAGGTTCGATCTTTTCCGCCTGAGCCGCATTTTGACGATATGCAATGGCAGGTGCTGGAGGCGCAATTGGTGTTGCTGCTCAGGGCGGATGCAGCGTTGCAGCGCCTGTTCGAACAGCGCGGTGAAGCGGATTTCATCGAGATCGCCCTGCGCGCGATGCGGGCGCTGGAGGACGAACAGGGCAATCCGACCGATCTGTTGATGCGGCTGGATTACCGCATTCACCATATCCTTGTCGACGAATTCCAGGATACCTCGCTGTTGCAGTTGCGCCTGCTGCGCAACCTGACCGAGGGCTGGCAGGCGGGCGACGGCACGCACCGCACGCTTTTCATGGTCGGCGACCCGATGCAATCGATCTATCGCTTCCGCAAGGCCGAGGTGGGCCTGTTCCTGTTGGCCTCCAATAACCGGGTCGGATTGCCGCAGGTACGGTCATTGAACCTGACGCACAACTTCCGTTCGGCGCCGACGATCGTCGATTGGGTGAATCGAGCCTTTTCGCGCATCTTTCCGGGCGAAGCGGATCCCTTGATGGGGGCGGTCGAGCATGCCGAGGCGTACGCAGCACTCACCCATGCCGGCGAGGTGCATTTGCATCTGCAGCATCAAAAGGATGCCGCCGGTGAGGCGGCAGCCGTTGTAACGACGATATATCAGTCTCTGAAGACGGATGGATCGCGTATCGCCGTGCTTGCCCGGGCGCGCAGGCATCTGCATGCCATTATGCAGGCACTGGTCGAGGTGAAAATTGCATTCCGAGCCGTCGACATCCTGCCGCTGAACGCGCGTCCAGAAATCCGTCTGCTTCGTGCACTGATGCGGGCTTTGCTGCACCCTGCCGATCGTGAATCCTGGGCAGCCCTGCTGCGTGCGCGCTGCTGCGGCCTGACGACGGCCGATTTGCATACCCTGTTGGCCGGGGATGACCGACGGGTGAGCGAGATTCTTGGCGATGGTGAATCGCTTGATCGGCTGCATGCCGATGCCCGTCGCCGCACCGAGCATCTGTGGCAGGCGCTGGCACCATGCCTGAACGTCGCAGGACGCCTGCCGGTACGGAATCTGCTCGAAACGGCCTGGCATCGATTGCAGATGCCGGGTCTGATCGATAGCGATGCGGGTCGAAACGTTTCCGCCATGCTTGATCTGGTCGACGAACTGGAGCAGGGCGGCCTGATCGATTTCGCGCTGCTCGATGAGCGGATGGAGAAGCTGTTTGCCGCGCCCGATTCGTCGCCTGAGGCGGCACGCGTCGAACTGTTGACCATGCATGGTGCCAAGGGGCTTCAGTGGGATGTGGTGATCCTTCCGGGTCTGGGGCACGGCAATGCGAAGAGCGATGCGCCGCTGTTGGTGATGACCGATGTCCCGCTTGAAACCGGCGTGCAATCACTGATCGCGGTGCGTCCGCCGAAACGCGGGCAGGATGCCGTTTTCAGTATGGTCCAGAATGTCGAAAAGATTCGTGAGAACAATGAGTTGGCACGCCTTCTTTATGTGGCTTGTACACGTGCCGAAACGGCGCTGCACCTGTTCGGACATGTTTCGGATAAAAGCGGCGAGGCTGCCAAGGGATCGCTCTTGCATCTGCTGCTACCCGATGGCATGGCTGAAGATTGTTTCGGTGCTGTGGTGCATTCGCTGGAAGCACAGGGGCATGTGAACGCCCACGAACGCCGGCCGTTGACGCGCATTCTCGATCTTGATGCGGCGCCTGCATGGCTGCCCGAGGCGGATGCGGGCGAAAGCGAGTATTTCTGGGCTGGGCCGGAAGCCGCCCCCATCGGCATTGCCGTGCACGCGGCCCTGCAGCACGTGGCCGAGAAGGGCATCGAGAACTGGACCGATAACGACAGTGCCGCCGAGGCAAAGCTCATGCGAGGGATGCTGGTGGGCGAAGGGTTGTCCGGCGCTATGCTGGAAAACGCCTTGCAACGCTGTGCATCGGCTCTGGCGCGCGTACTGTCCAGTACCCGGGGTGCCTGGCTGCTGTCGGTGGGGCATCGTGATGGTCGTTCGGAATGGGCGCTAAGCAGCAGACGTGGAGACACGGTCACCCATCACATCATCGATCGCAGCTTCATCGACGCTGAGGGGACACGCTGGATCGTCGATTACAAGACCGGTGAGCATGCCGGTGGTGACGTGGAATCCTTTTTGGACGCAGAGGTGCAGCGCCACCGGCCGCAGTTGGAACGCTATGCCCAGCTGCTGGCGCCCATCGAGGATCGGCCACTGCGCCTTGGGCTGTATTTCCCGATGATCGATGCCTGGCGCGAGTTTGCGCCCCAGGCGGAGCCCGCCATGCACGGCGGATTGTAGTGCACTTCGTCCGCCGCCCGCGATAGCATGCGCTGATGTTCACCGGAATCATTCAGGATGTCGGATGCCTGGAAAAGATCACGGCGCGGATGGATGGCGCCGACTGGCAGGTTTCCACGCATCTGGACGTCAGTGCTTGGCGTATTGGCGATTCGGTGGCGGTCGATGGCTGTTGTCTGACGGTCACGGCGTTTCCCGAACGTGGAGTGTTTGCGGCCACATTGTCACCCGAAACGATGGACAAGACCCGCTTTTCCGCCGCCGAATCGGGCTGGCGGCTGAACCTGGAGCCGGCGCTGCGCATGGGAGATGCGCTGGGCGGCCACTGGGTGACCGGGCATGTTGATGACGTGGCTACGATGGCGTCGGTGGAGCCTGCAGGGGAACATGTGCGCATGGATTTCAGCGTACCGACGCATCTGGCGGGCTTCGTGGTGACGAAGGGTTCGGTGACGGTCAACGGCGTCAGCCTGACGGTCAATGCGGTGGACAAATGTCGGTTTTCTGTCAACCTCATTCCGCATACCCTGCAGCACACCAATCTTGGGGCATTGCGCCCCGGGGACAAGGTCAATCTCGAGACCGATATCCTGGGCCGCTACGTGCAGCGGCTGATGCAGGTGAAGGAGGATCAGGCATGACGCTGGCCACATGCGAGGAATTGGTCGAGGAACTGAAATCCGGACGCATGATCATCCTTGCCGACGACGAATCGCGTGAAAACGAGGGCGATCTGGTGATGGCAGCCGAATGGGTGACCCCCGAGGCCATCAACTTCATGGCTCGCTTTGGCCGCGGCCTGATCTGCCTGTCCATCACCCAGGCACAGGCCGACCGCCTGAAGCTGCCGATGATGGTCAGCGACTCCAATGCCAAGTTCAAGACCAATTTCACGGTGTCGATCGAGGCGGCCCAGGGCATTACCACGGGCATCTCCGCCTATGATCGCGCCCATACCGTGCGCTCTGCCGTCAATGCGCAGGCGAAACCGGACGATATCATCATGCCCGGCCACGTGTTCCCGCTGGTCGGACGCGAGGGCGGCGTGCTGGTGCGCGCCGGCCATACCGAGGCCAGCATCGATCTGGCACGCATGGCCGGACTGGCGCCGGCCGGAGTGATCTGCGAGATCATGAACGACGACGGCACCATGGCCCGCATGCCTGAACTCCAAGCCTTCGCAGCCGAGCACGGCCTGAAAATCGGCTGCATCGCCGACATTATCCGCCATCGCCTGCAGAACGACTCACTGGTCAAGCGCGAGGTCGAGGTGCGTCTGCCCACCGAGTTCGGCGAGTTCCGCCTGGTGGGCTACACCAATGCGATTGATAAGGCCGAACACGTGGCCCTGGTGATGGGCAACCCCACACCGGACAAGCCGACACTGGTACGGGTGCATTCCGAATGCCTGACCGGTGATGTGTTTGCCTCCCGACGCTGCGACTGTGGTTCGCAACTGCATGCGGCCCTGCGCCAGGTGGCCGCGGCGGGCGAGGGCGTGGTGCTGTATCTGCGTCAGGAGGGTCGCGGTATCGGCCTGTTGAACAAACTTCGTGCCTACCAGCTTCAGGATGCCGGCCACGATACGGTCGAGGCCAACCGCCAGCTCGGTTTCCGCGCAGATCTGCGCGATTACGGCATCGGGGCGCAGATCCTGCGAGATCTTGGCCTGCGCAAGCTGAAGCTTCTGACGAATAATCCAAAGAAAATCATTGGCTTGGATGGATATGGCATGGAAGTGGTTGAACGCGTGCAGCTGCAATCACTCGCGCATGCCGACAACATCGCCTACCTGACTACCAAGCGCGACAAGCTTGGACATATCCTGAATGTTGGCCTGGATGCCGGGAGCAAGGGTAAGTGAGTCTTGAGGCGCCGCAGTTGGCAGGGAATGTCGATGCCGCCGGCCTGAGCATCGGTATTGTCGTCAGCCGTTTCAACGCTTCCATAACCGAACGGCTGCTGGATGGGGCGCTTGCAGTGCTGAAGGAACATGGTGCCGACGAGAAGTCGATCCGCGTCGTGCATGTGCCGGGAGCCTTTGAGATCGGCACCATCGCCGCGCGCATGGCCGCCAACGGGACCTATGACGCCATCGTTTGCCTGGGTTGCGTCATCCGCGGTGACACCGCCCATTTCGAGTACGTCTGCCAGGGAACGATGGATGCCATCGGTCGCGTGGCCCAGCGTGGCGATGTCGGTGTTGGCAACGGCGTGTTGACCGTCGACAGCGTTGAGCAGGCGCGCGAACGCATTGGTGGCATCCACGGCCACAAGGGGGCCGAGGCCGCCTTGACCGCGGTCGAGGTGGCCCGCCTGCTGCAGCATCTGGAGACCTGATTGCTGAAGCCCAACAAGGCCAAGAAGCCAAATCGTCACAAGGCGCGAGAATCGGCGCTGGAGGTGCTGTATGCCTGGCACAACGGTGGCCAGGATGATGCGATGATTCCATCGCTGCTGGCTGATCGCCTGCGGGAAAGAAAGCGTACTGATCAGGATCGGAATTTTGCGCGCGAACTGGTGCACGGCGTTATCACCGATGTGGCCCGCATCGACGAGAAGATTGCCTCCGCCGTCGGCGGACGCAGCCTGCAAAGCATCGCCCATGTCGAACATACGGTGCTGCGCCTGGCTGTGTGGGAGATGATGCACAAGCTGGAAACGCCATACCGGGTGATCATCAACGAGGCCCTGGAATTGACCCGCGACTATGTCGGCGAAGCGCCGCGCGGCTTCATCAACGGCGCACTCGATCATCTGGCGAGGATACTGCGTCCGGAGGAGAAGACGGCCGCGCGCGGCTGAGCTCGTCCCGGACAGTCTCGGAAAGTACGTTCAGGCGTCGGATCAACATCGGCAATACATTCATGCGGCCGCGGTCCAGATGCATGCGCAGGCGCGGCAGGTGTGCATAGCAGGCATCGTCGCTGTTGGGCCAGGCTAATACCTGTTCGATCTCGCCCTGTTTCAGCACATCGGCGAATTCGGCGTTCAGGCGTGCCAGGCCCTCTGCGCTCATCGGGTTCAGCAACCTGAGCAGAATCATATCCCCGACATAGCGGAAACTGTGGTAATTGCTATAGAAATCATTGATGTGCTCCACCGCCGACGCCACGTTGTCGGTATGGAACAGCATCTGGAAATCGTCTGGGCTGACCAGGTGGTCGTTGACCAGTCGGCGCATCCACGATTGCAGGAACGGACCCCAGTAATCGTCATCCGGAGCCTCCAGCAACACCACCGGGATCGGCGGGTTGCGTCCGGTCTGCAGCAGTGTCAGCGTTTCGAAGGTCTCGTCCAGAGTGCCGAAGCCGCCGGGCGTCAGCACCACCGCATCACTCTCCTTCAGAAAGAACAGCTTGCGCGTGAAGAAGTACTTGCAATAGAAGTTGCGCGGTGATCCGTCGACAAAGGGATTCGGGAACTGCTCCATGGGAAGGTTGATGTTGATGCCGAAGGACTGATCGGTTCCGGCCCCCTCGTTGGCGGCCCGCATCAGGCCACCGCCGCCACCGGTGATGATCATGAAGCCGGCCTCGGTCAGTGCCTTGGCGCAGTCCCGCGTCTGCCTGTAGCGCGGGTCATCATTGCCAATGCGGGCCGAGCCGAAGACGGTGGCCTTGCGGAACGGCTTATAGGGCGCGAACACCTCCAGGCCGCGCCGGATTTCGTTGATCATGTTGGCGACCATTTTCATGTCGGGAGTGTCATGGTGGCCGGCCAGCAGATGCAGCGTTTCCACAAGGACGCGGCGCTTGTGAACCGGCTCATCCGCGAACGCCTGCAGCAGCATCGCGGCCGGCTGGTGCAGGTGTTCCGGCAGGTCGGCGAGGGTATCCGTGTCGGTCATTTGGCCGGGGCCGCAGCCTCAATAATGACATCGATGCGCCGGTTCATCGCCCGCCCCTTGGCGAACGCGTTGCTGGCAATCGGACGCACCTCGCCGTAGCCGAAGGTTCTGACCTTGGACGCATCCAGGCCGTCGGCCACCAGCATGTTGCGCACCGCCTCCGCCCGCTTCAGAGACAGTACCTGGTTGGCCTTGGGGTCGCCCTTGTTGTCGGTGTGGCCCTCGATGCGGTAGCGGCGGTCGCTGTACAGATCCAGTGCCTGCTTCAGCCGCCGAATGAGATGTCCGTACTTGGCCTTGTTCACCGTGCTCTGGCCCGGGGCGAACTTCAGCGAGCTCAAGCGGATCAGCAGCGAGCCGTCGAGATTGATGTAGATCTTCACCTCGCCCGGCTTGAACAGCTTGCGCAGCTTGGCCTGGCGCTTGGTCTCGAAGGTTTCCTGCGCCAGCTTGGCCTGGAAGGCGTTCTTCAGCGTGCTCAACTGCGTATTCTGCGCGTTCAGCAACTGCTGCTTCTGCGCGGCAAGGCTCTGCTGCAGCGTGGTGGCATCCTCTGCCTTCAGTTCCGCCAGATCCTGCTGATACTGCTGGCGCTGCTGTATCAGCTCGTCATGCAGGTTTGCGGCCTCCTGGACCAGCTCGGCGGGTGTGATATCGGTGGCGAGATCGTTGACATCGATGTCTTCCCCGAGAGCCGCCGCCACCTGTTTGCGATGCTTCGAGGCCTCCAGCATCAGTGATTCGTAGCCATCGGACTGACGGCGCAGCTTGCGAATGCGCACAACCATGTTCAGGGCCCGGCGTGCCAGCAGTAGCGCATGCGCCGGCTGTTCGGGCACGGTGGAGGTGATGCCATCGATGACCTGCTGCAGGTTGTAGGTCTCCTGCTTGGCGGCGCCATACAGCGTCGGCGCGTAATTGCTGGCGTAATCATGGCGGGCGTCGCTCAGCGCGTCCTGGGCCTGCTGCACGATGTACGGCAGCGTGGCCAGCAATGCCTTTTTGTACAGCGAGGCGGCCTCACCGGCCTTCTGCGCATCGGTATTCAGCTGTCCGGCCTCATTGGCGGCGATGGCGGCGGTCAGGGCCTGTTCACCCTGGGCGAACAGCGTATCGAAGTTGCTGACGCTGGATGGGTCGTGGACAAGATCGATCGCTTCCTTGGTGTGCTGGCGAAGCAGCAGCAGGTCGTGATGGTGCTTCTTGTAGTCGGCGGCGATCTGCTTGGCCTCGTCCAGCGCCGTGGCTGCCGCCTGCAGGCTGGAGGCCAGTTGTTCCTTGTTGTTTTGCTGGCTGGCCAGCAATGCCGCCCCGACATAGGCCTGGGCCTTGCTGATGGTATCCGGGGCGAAGATGTGATCCGGAGAATCGATGAAGGCCTGCACGGCCTGTTGCAGCTGGTCGGCCGTCTGCGTCTGCGCCAGAGCGGATAAGGGTGCCAGCAGAAGCAGTGCCATCAGCGGCAGGGCCATGCGCTGGAGAAGCAGCCTAGCCAAGGTCGAGCATCCGTTGCAGGGCCAGCTTGGCCCATTGCTTGATGTCGGTCGGTACCGCCACCCGGTTCACCTCCGTGCCATCGCGGATCGCCTTCAATGTCATGTACAGGTGCTGCGGGTCGGTGCGGAACATCGTCGAGCACATGCACACCATCGGCGACAGGAAATATACCGGCTTGTCCGGGTGCTCAAGGCGCAGGCGGTTGACCAGGTTCAGTTCGGTGCCGATGGCGAAGGTCTGTCCGGCGGGGGCGGCGGCCACGTCCTTGATGATGGCCTCGGTGGAGCCGATGAAGTCGGCCTTGTCGCACACCGCGCGGCTGCATTCCGGGTGCGCGGAAATGCGGATGCCGGGATGGGCCCGGCGCATGGTGTCCACATGCTCAGGGCGGAACAATTGATGTACGGAACAGAAGCCGTTCCACAGGATCAATCTGGCCCTCTCGATGTCCTCAGGGCTGTTGCCGCCCATCGGTTGGCCCGGATCCCAGACGATCATCTGATCATCGGGCACGCCCATGGCCACGGCGGTGTTCTCGCCCAGGTGCCGGTCCGGGAAGAACAGGATCTTTTCCCGCTGCCGCCAGGCCCATTCCATGACACGCCGGGCATTCGACGAGGTACAGACGATGCCGCCGTGCTCGCCGCAGAAGGCCTTCAGGGCGGCGGCGGAGTTGATGTAGGTGACGGGGGTGACCGTGGTGTCGGGATCGAGCGCCGTCGCCAGCTCCCGCCAGCATTCCTCGACCTGCGCGCTATCGGCCATGTCGGCCATCGAGCAGCCAGCGGCCGGATCGGGCAGGATCACCGTCTGCTCATCACTGGTCAGGATATCGGCCGTTTCAGCCATGAAATGCACGCCGCAGAAGATGATGTACGGCACGCGGGTCTTGGCCGCCTCCTGGGACAGCTTCAGCGAATCGCCGCTGATGTCGGCGAAGGCGAACACCTCCTCGCGCTGGTAATGATGGCCGAGGATCAGTACCTGGCCGTCGAGTTCGCTGCGCAGACGGTGGATGGACTCGATCAGGTCGGTTTCCGGGGTGTCGTAGAGCTGCTGCAGCAGGGATTCGGTATGCATTGGTGGGAGTCTTAGGGGCGGGCATGGGCCTGTCAATGTGTGCGCATGGCCCACAGGCTGCCGGGTGTCGCGGCCGCCATGGGGATTGGCTACACTGTTGGCTTCGATATCACAGACGAGGTTTGATCCATGCCCGCATACCGCTCCCGCACCACCACCCACGGCCGCAACATGGCTGGCGCCCGCGCCCTGTGGCGCGCCACCGGCATGAAAGACGGCGATTTCGACAAGCCGATCATTGCCGTGGTCAACTCCTTCACGCAGTTCGTGCCCGGGCATGTGCACCTGAAGGATATGGGGCAGATGGTGGCGCGCGAGATCGAGGCCGTCGGCGGCGTGGCCAAGGAGTTCAACACCATTGCTATCGACGACGGCATTGCCATGGGCCACGGCGGCATGCTCTACAGCCTGCCTTCCCGCGACCTGATCGCCGATTCGGTCGAGTACATGGTCAATGCCCATTGCGCCGATGCCATGGTGTGCATCTCCAACTGCGACAAGATCACCCCGGGCATGCTGATGGCGGCCCTTCGCCTGAACATCCCGACCGTGTTCGTCTCCGGCGGGCCGATGGAGGCCGGCAAGATCACCATCAAGAACCGCGAACTGCACCTGGATCTGATCGACGCCATGATCATGGCCGGGGATGCCAACGAGAGCGATGAGGACGTGGCGGCGGTCGAGCGCTCGGCCTGCCCCACCTGCGGCTCCTGCTCCGGCATGTTCACCGCCAACTCGATGAACTGTCTGGCCGAGGCTCTGGGCCTGGCGCTGCCCGGCAACGGCTCCCTGCTAGCCACGCATGCGGATCGCAGGGAATTGTTCCTGAGGGCCGGACGCCTGATCGTCGGGAATGCCCGTGCCTGGTACGAACGGGAGGATGCCACGGTGCTGCCACGCTCGGTCGCCACCTTCGAGGCCTTCGAGAATGCCATGAGCCTCGATATTGCCATGGGCGGCTCCACGAACACGGTGCTGCACATCCTGGCCTGCGCCCAGGAAGCGGGCGTGAAATTCACGATGGCCGATATCGACCGGCTCAGCCGCAAGGTGCCGAACCTGTGCAAGGTGGCGCCGGCCACGCAACAGTATCACATGGAGGACGTGCACCGTGCCGGCGGCGTCATCGGCATCCTGGCCGAGCTGGATCGGGCAAAATTGATCAACCGCCAGGCGCCGACCGTGCACGCTTCAACATTGGGCGGTGCCCTGGACAGCTGGGATGTGATGAAGTCCGGAAACAAGGAGGCGCGGCAACTGTATCGTGCCGCCCCCGGCGGCATCCCGACCCAGGAGGCCTTTTCGCAGGCCGAGCGTTACAAGACGCTGGATCTGGACCGCGAGGCGGGCTGCATCCGCGATCTGGCGCACGCCTATTCGCTGGAAGGGGGTCTGGCGGTGCTCTACGGCAACATTGCCGAGCGCGGCTGCATCGTCAAAACGGCGGGCGTGGACGAATCGATCTGGAAATTCTCCGGTACCGCGCGCGTGTTCGAGAGCCAGGAGGAGGCGGTGAACGCCATCCTGAACGATCGGATCAAGGCCGGCGACGTGGTGGTGATCCGCTACGAGGGCCCGAAGGGCGGGCCGGGCATGCAGGAGATGCTGTATCCCACCTCGTACCTGAAGTCGAAGGGCCTGGGCAAGGACTGCGCACTGATCACCGACGGCCGCTTCTCGGGCGGCACCTCGGGGCTTTCGATCGGCCATGCCTCGCCGGAGGCGGCCGAGGGCGGTGCCATCGGCTTGGTCGAGGAAGGCGATACCATAGAAATCGATATTCCCAATCGTTCCATACAGTTGGATGTTTCTGATCAAGTATTGGATGAACGCCGTAAGGTGATGGAGGCGATGGGCGCCTCGGCCTGGAAACCAATCGCCCGCGACCGCGTGGTCTCCAAGGCCCTGCAGGCCTATGCGGCCCTGACCACCTCCGCCGACCGTGGCGGTGTTCGCGATCTGGATCAGCTCAAGTAATGCTCCGTCCAACCTTAAGAAGCGTCCATCACGGGCGCTTTTTTGTTCGTAGGTCCGATAACGCCAAAAGCAGACGTTCAGAATAATTAATAACTGACGACTTCTTTTATTTGTTGATACGGACTAATGGCCACCATCGCCAAGTTTGATGCGCTAATGCTTCTATTGCTGTGGAAAAGCTTTGCATAGGGTGTGCCTTGCAGTAGTTGTGTAGAAACGAGGCCCTGGAGTTTCGGTCTCCATATGTGCCTTGTTGGCCCCCACTCTTCCAACTGGCTGTATTGACTGCAGTTAAATATCCTTCAACAAATATCATTGCATTTAAATAATTTTCCTTCGACTGAAAACCGCTAATGTTAGGGTTATTTCGATTGTTATAGTCATTCACATAGTCACCGCAGCTTATTTGATCGAATACTGCTATGCCTCCTTGTTTGGCTTCTGCATTGGCATCTGGAATACAGACAGCGTTCGTTACAACAATCAGCATCGCGACAATGGCAATATCACTAAAATACATCTCCTGACGTTTCATCATCCCTATCCTCCGTTAACGAATGCATCAGACGGCTCACTTGCACTTGCCTGATGGGCACGCTTCTTTGGCCGCCGGTAGGTACTGAGTCCAATCCCTGGCTGTTTATCTCGACCAAGAATCACATGCTCCAACAATTACACATGTGAACAACATGAAAGGGAATAGGAATATCCGGCATGCAAAATAAGTGGAAGATCCAATAAACCCTTGTTCCATTGTACCTTTTAACAGGCTCGCAGCGCCGATCAATGCATGCTCCCGATACGCAATTCAGGAATCGTCACCCGGCGTTTCCAGGCGGCCACCACGATCCGGGTGATGGAACAGGATCACCACCACCACCGAAGATAGGGCCAATACCGACATGAGCCAAAATGCACCGTTGAAACTATGCGTCAGATCCACGAGCCATCCGGTCACCAATGGCGCCACGAAACCGGAGATGGCAAAAAACGTATCCATGATGCCGAGCGCCGTGCCGGAGCGCTCCCCGGCAACATCGACGTTGATGGCATAAAACGCTGCATTTGCACTCATGCTCAGCCCCACCGCCAGGGAGATGAACACCAACATCACCGTCAGGTTGTGCATAAAGATCACCGGCAGGATGCAAAGTCCGGCCAGGAATTGTGATATCCAGATGGGATGGGAGCGTGCGATCCGCAACCGGCCTGTTGAACGCAGCAGTGCATCCGATACATAGCCGAAGATCCACAGGAAAAGGGCAGCCGTCAGCCACGGCAGGATGCTGAACAATCCGACCTGCCTTACATCGAGGTGGTATACGGTTTCCAGGTACGTCGGCAACCAGGTCATGAAGAAAAACAGAAAATAGCCGAATACGAAGAACGACCAGTCATTTGCCAGCAGCGTGGGATCGGACAGCAGGAACTTCCACAGGCCCCGTATCTGTCGGCGGCGTTGGTGCAGGGCTTGGCTGTCGATGCCGCGATCGCTTGCTTTACCATCGCGTATGTGTTCAAGCTCGGCGGTGTTCACAAACCGGCTGTGCTCGGGAAAATCGCGGAACAGGAACCACCACAACGGCAGCCAGGCAAAACCGAGAAGCATGAGCACGATGAACATGCCGCGCCAGCCGACATGGATGATGAGTTCCGTGGACATCGGCGCGCCGATGGCGAGCGCCAGTGGCACCGCCACCAGGGAATTCGACAGGGCAATGGCGCGTTCACGGCTGGACAGCCAATCGGCAACCCCGCGGTTCATGGATGGAAAATTGGGTCCTTCCGCCACCCCCAGCAGCACGCGCATGCCGGCCAGCATCGTGAAACCGACCGCCATGCCTGTGAGGCCGCTGGCCAGCGACCATATCAGCGCGGCCCAGAACAGGGTCACGCGTGCGCCATAGCGATCGGCAAAGACGCCGCCGAATAGCGTGGTCAGCATATAGCCGATGCTGAATGCCGAAAGGATAAATCCGCTGTACAGGTCCTTGTCGTGCCGGCTGAATTGCAGATCGCGCGCGATATCGCCGATCGCATATGAAATGGCCGATCGGTCAATGTAGTTGATGAGGGTGATGGAGAAAATAAGCGCGATAATCATCCAGCGGAATCGGGTCATGCGCATGATGCTTCTCCAGGAAGAAGTATAGGCAGCAAAACACACTCGCCAAATCCATGGGAAGTGTCCAGACAACCGCAGATTGGAATGGCCACCAATTACATATATGCAGCCTAGGGTTCGATATCGGCCATTAGCAGTTACTTGCATTTCCAGTGCACCGCGAATGAACAGCGCCAAGTCGGTATAACAGGGATAAACAAAGAGAGCCTCTGTGAGGCTCCCTTCAGTTAGCGTGTTGCGCTTACTCGATCAATGCGACAAAGTCGACGCTGGCAAAAAATGCGATGATGGCGGCAATGGTCGTGTAGATGAGTTCTTTCATGCCACTCACGATGTTTATGGCAGCCTCCCAGGCTGAGGGATTCCCTCAACGTTCATATTAAGCTTAGCAAATAAAAGTCGCTATCAAGGCCTCTTGGTAGCTTTATCATCATCGGTTTACTCATCTTGGCATTGCGTTGGAATGATAAGCGGTGGCCACACTTGCATGGCTGCTTTTGGCCGGGTGTAGATGTTACTCCCGCCTGGTTACGATTCGGCGCGGAATAGGGGTGCGTGGCAGCTGTCACAGGTAAGGATGCGTTGCTTGGAGTCGGGGCTGCTCAGCCCGCGGTTTAAAAGGCCTGTGGCATGGCATTGGTTGCAGGCTGGGGGGCCTTGATCCGTCTTGCAATCCGGATTCTGCGCCAGGTATTCGTCGAACGTCGGCAGTTGGCGCCATTCGGCCAGGTTTTTCCGGTGCGTACGGCTGGCCGCGATAAACACGGAGACCAGAAGCAGGGGGATGCTGAGAATCAGCAGGGCGCCAAAAACAACCAGCGCATGGCCATGTACTTCTGCATGCATATTTAACCCCCTTTCCACCACGTTAACCATCTGACCGGCAATTGTGAACCCGGCGGGCGGTGCTCGAATTACACCTCGTTCGGCTACAATGCATTGATCATCAATAAGGAGAGCGGATGAAGGGCATAGTGATCGAGAAGGATGATGGCGGTTACCGGGCTGGGCTGCGGGAGATTGATGAGGAGCGGTTAACCGATGGCGATGTGCTGGTGCGCGTTGCCTACAGTTCATTGAATTACAAGGATGCGCTGGCGATCACCGGCAAGGGGCCGGTGGTGCGCAGATTCCCGATGGTGCCGGGCATCGATCTGGCCGGCACGGTGGAACAAAGCTTTGATCCGGGCTTCAAGCCGGGCGATCCGGTGTTGCTGAACGGCTGGGGCGTGGGCGAGACACACTGGGGCGGCCTGGCCGGGAAAGCGCGATTGCACGGTGAATGGCTGCAGCCGCTGCCGCAGGAGCTGACGGCGCGCCAGGCGATGATCATCGGTACCGCCGGCTACACGGCGATGCTGGCCATCATGGCGCTCGAACACCATGGCATCACACCGGAAAGCGGGGATGTGCTGGTGACCGGCGCCGGCGGTGGCGTCGGCGGTTTCGCCATCCGTTTGCTCTCGAGGCTGGGCTACCGCGTCATCGCTGCCACCGGCCGCTTCGATCAGGACGATTATATGAAGGGCATCGGTGCGGCCGAGATCATTGGTCGGCATGAGCTGGCCAAACCCGGCAAACCGCTGATGAAGGAGCGCTGGGCCGGGGCGATCGATGCGCTGGGCAGCCATACGCTGGCCAATATCTGCGCCAGTATCCGTCACGGGGGAGCGGTCGCTGCCTGTGGCCTGGCCCAGGGCATGGATTTCCCGGCCACAGTGGTGCCGTTCATCCTCCGGGGCATCACCCTGGCAGGTATCGACAGCGCCATGCGCCCGATGTCCGATCGCCTCAAGGCCTGGCAACGGCTGGCGAAGCTGCTCAAGGCGGAGGATCTGGAGGCGATCGGGCACGACATCGGCCTGGAAGAGGCGATCGCCGCTGCCGATATGCTGCTGGCCGGGCACGTGCGCGGCCGGCTGGTCGTCAACATCACTGGCGGCCAGGGCGCCATGCCATGACTTAGTACAACAGATGCCCTTGCGGATGGGGCAATATGTCACATGTGTAGTGCATAGAAAACACGCTGAATTACGACAAAATCGACGTAATATATCTATGAAAAATTTCAGAAATATTCGGATAACGGCACCGTCCGTCGGCATCTAATCTTTATGCAACGCGTAAGTTTGTTTGTGCCGAAAATCGGCGTAGATGTAAAACAATGCTCCTGAATGGATGCGGAGCGAAACAAGCCTGCACTGTTGTGGCCCCGGATGTTGGGGGCCGAACGTCGAGAAAATCAACAAGGAGGATCGACGATGGATACGACAATACAAAAAGAAGATAAGGTGCTCGAACGCACCTTGATCAGCGGCTCGAGCACAGAGGCCCTTACCGGTGCTGGTGCCGTAGTGCTGGCCATCCTGGGCCTGGCGCATATTGCGCCACAGATGATGGCCGCAGTGTCGGCAATCGCCCTGGGTGCTGCCCTGATCATGGATGGCGCCGCGGTGGCGGCGGAGTATTCGCGCATTTTGGCGGAAAGCGGCAATGGCAAAGCTAGCAAGGCGGAACTGGGAGGCGGCCTGAGCACCCAGATCGTGGGCGGCGCAGCCGCGGTCGCGCTCGGTGTGCTGGCGCTGCTGAACATCGAAGCCCAGGCGCTGCTGGCCATCGCGGCCATCGTGCTGGGTATCACCGTGGTGTCCAGCGGCGGGGTTACGACACGCCTGAATGCCCTGAAGATCGAGATATCGGATGAGCATGAACTGGCCAAGCGCATTGCCCGAGAGGCGATGACCACTGCCACTGGCACCGATGTCCTGGTCGGACTGGCTGCCGTGGTGCTCGGCATCCTGGCCCTGGTCGGCATCGCCTCTTCCACCCTGACGCTGGTGGCCATGCTGGCGCTCGGCGCCTCGATCCTGCTCACCGGCAGCGCCGTCGTCGGCAAGATGATGAGCATGTTTGCCGCCTAACGCCCGGCATGCCCGGTGGCGTGGGGTGCGCCCGTGATTACCATGGACCGTACCCCACGCCCGGGCGGCGGGATGGATCATGCCGTCACGCCGGAATTGACAGCTGCCCGCCCTCATCTGCTAGGGTAAGCGCATCGCTGAAATCAATTGGATGATGCCGGGGATATCCCCGGCATTTTTTTATCAGGAGTTCTTTTCCCCGTATGCAACAATTCAATTCCCGTACACTTTCTTATTCTCTCGTTGCGGCCCTGCTGATCGCCATCGGTTCCGTCAGCCAGCCCGTCCTGGCCCAGTCGGCTCAACCGGCGGCGAAGCCCGATAATCAGGCGGCGGCCAAGGTGCAGCAATTGCGCGCTGAAGCCCGGAAGATCGGCATGCAGCTCAACGAAATCGAGCACAAGGCCATCGCCAATGACAAGGCGCTGCAGGCCGAGCGCCAGCGCTTCTCCGAGCACCTGATAAAGGCGATGCAGACGATCGGCTACCATCCAAAGGCCGACACCAAGAAGCTGGCCGCGATCAAGCAGAAGGTCCTCAGCGGCAAGCTGAGCAAGCAAGAGCGTGATACTGAGATCCGGAAATTCCAGGCCATCCGCGCCAATCTGTTCAAGGGGCAGATGGCTGCGATGCAGGACAAGGGCTTGCGCCAGGAGCGCAAGAAGCTTGGCGATGACACGATGTTGTCGATGAAGAAGCAGGATCCGCATACCGAGGCACTGCTGAAGCGCTTCGGGCAGATCAACCAACAATTGCGGAGCATCATCCTGGACGCGCAGCGGCGTGCGCACGCGGCACACAAATAGGCCGAGCACCAGCGCTGATCTAGGCCGTCTATAATAACAGTTCCACCTTCGGGGTAAGGGGGGACATCATGTTCAGTCCGCTGCTCAGGGGCAGGGCGTTTGTGCGCATTGTGTACATGCTGCTGTTCGATGCCGCCGTGCTGTGGATACTGTTTTCATGGCAATACCT